>Ga0307515_10001890_pt1 | contig 46604 bp, 42 predicted proteins | sample 17_EM_MG_FD_194513 | JGI IMG/M metagenome (GOLD analysis project Ga0307515, IMG submission 194513) | Populus trichocarpa ectomycorrhiza microbial communities from riparian zone in the Pacific Northwest, United States - 17_EM | ecosystem: Host-associated > Plants > Roots > Unclassified | place... | reverse complement strand
GCCCTCGGCCTTGCCGAAGCCTTTCATCATCAACACCATGAAGGAAGCCTGGCCAAATTCCGGCACCTTGCTCGCGTTGTCCTGGAGGTACTTGATCGTCTTGTCGAGATCGCGCGCGGTAATCGTCACATCGACGATCGGCTTGTTGCTGTCGTCTGGATTGACCTGCGCGTTGCCAACGAGCGAGACATCATAGACGGCATTCTTGGCGAACACATCCGTGAACTCGAAATGCATCTTGCCATCCGGCAGAACGATTTTGCTGATTGCTTCGGACTGCTCGGGCGTCAGCGGCTCAGGCTTGGTAAAATCCGCATGCTCGGCGAAATAGTTCACGACGCCTTCGAGATCGAGATTGCTGATCGCAACCGCGAAGTTGGCGGAGTCTGGAACGGCGCCTTCCATGCCGGGCGGCAGCAGGCTCGCAGGGATCATCGGCTTGGTCACACCCATGTTGAAGCGGGCGCTCGCATCCTTCTTGAGTCCAGTGAAGCCAATGCCATAGGTGAAGCTCTCGAGCGAAACATCGATGCCCTGCGCGCTCACTTTGACGCCGTCGAACTTCAACTGCTCATCGAAATGATCCGTAAAGGGCACGTTGGCCTTGATCAGGGTCCTGAGCTTGTCGGCCTGAGCCTGGTCGAGCTTCTGCACGTCGGCTTTGACGAGATCGAGGCCGAAGATCATCAGGTCGCGCAGGGCGTTGACGCCGAGGCGCTTGGCCTCGATCTTGCCCGTCATGGAGCCGGCGGAGATCACTACATTGCTGGATTTATCATGGATCGTCTCGGCTAGGTTGACCATCGACATGGTGCCGGTGAGATCGACAATACCGTCGGCGACCTTGTTTCCAATCAAGTCGGCGGACATCGAGTCCATGCTCATGTCAAGCATGCTGTCGGGAGCCGTCGCCGTCATCTTGATCTTGTCGAGGCTGTATTTGCCAGTCGTGAAGTAGCTGATCGACGGGTCGAACATGCCGTCGAACACCATCTTGTCGATCTTGTAGGTGTAGTCCTGCTTCTTGCCCTCCGCGGTGAAGCTGCCATTGACGTCGAAATTGTCGTTGACCTCGACCTTCCACATGCCGTCGTCCTGCGGCGTGAGATACTGCACGAACGGCTTGAGGCCATTGATCGTGAACATCTCCTTCTTGACGTCCTTGAGCAGCGGCATGATATCGACGGACAGTTCGTACCTGTTGGTCGCCGGTGTCACCTTCAGGAAACCGGTGTCGACGATGTCCTTCGGCAAGTAATAGGTCAGCTTCTCCTTGATCTGGTCGGCGCCGGCTTGGTCGATCTCGGCTGCATGCGACTGGAAGGGAAGAAGGATCGCGAGTGTCGCGACGGTGGAAAGAAGCGCCTTGCGCATGATTGGACCTCCAGGTGCCTGTTGGCTTATGATTTGTTCGACGGGAGATTGCCCCGATGCGAGGGTCCCCGTCAATGCCGCATCTGGGTGAGGCGGATACCACAGGAACGGCTGACCTGGCAGGGAAATTCGCGCGTCCTGCGCCTTGCATTCGGCAAATATCTGGTCTATGAGCCCGCATCCGCCCAGACACCCTTGGAGGCACGGCGGAGGTATGCCTATGGCGTGCCGGTTCCCAGTGTCATCTGATGCGAGGAACTCTCCATAACACTTGAAAGGAATAGCCATGAGCCACGATACTTACGAGCTCAAGGCCGAGCTGCGCGAACGGGTTGGTAAGGGGTCCTCCCGTGAACTTCGCCGCAAAGGCCTTATTCCTGCGGTCATCTATGGTGACAAGCAGGAACCTGTTGCCATTTCCCTGCCCAGCAAGGAAGTGACGCTGAAAATCCACTCCGGCGGTTTCATGACCACCGTTGCCACGATCGATGTCGGTGGCAAGAAGATTTCGGTTCTGCCGAAGGATTACCAGCTGGATCCCGTCCGCGACTTCACAGTGCATGTCGATTTCCTGCGCGTGGGTGCCAACACCCAGGTGAATGTCGAAGTGCCCGTGCATTTCGTCAATGAAGCGAAGTCGCCCGGCATCAAGATCGGTGGCGTCCTCAACATCGTTCGCCACGAAGTCGAGCTGCATTGCCCCGCCGACGCCATCCCGGAATTTCTCACGGCCGACCTCTCCGGCCTGAAGATCGGCGACGGTATCCACATCTCGCACATCAAGCTGCCGCAAGGCGTGACGCCCGTAATCGGCGACCGTGATTTCACGATCGCAACGATCGTCGCCCCTGCTGGCGGCACGTCGGGCGAAGAAGAAGAGACGCCGGCAGCCGAAGGCTGATATCGCGACCGGACTTTGTTCAATCATGTTTTTTCTTAGCCGCTCGGCCCTTTCGCCGGGCGGCTTTGTCATTTTAGCGGTTTGACATTTAGCGACATTTTAAGACTCGCACGACTATAGTCACAGCGGCAAAACCTGAAAGCCGTAGCGCGCGTCCCGTCGTTCGGCGCTTGACGAGCGGCTGGTAGAGAGTGAGACGGCGCCCACATGTTGGCCCATTCTGTCGAGAAGCGGTTCATCGCCATCATCTTAGCCGTTCTCGTGCTTCTCGTCGTCCCGCTTTTCGTGCTGTTCTTCCAGCTCTCCGCCGCTCGCTATGAAAAAGACGCACTCGACCGCGGCCAGATCGTGCTCGAGGCCAACGCGAAGGCGCTCGGCAAGCCGCTCTGGGATTTCGATATCGAAAGCGTGAAGCAGATCGCCCGGGCCATTGCGACGGGTCGCTCCGTGACCGATGTGCAGGTTCGCGACGTCTCCGGTGAGATCGATATCACCATGCCGCACAGCCCGGCCCACAAGTTCGAGGGCGAGCGCCTGACCGCCGAAGTGACCTATCAGTCGATGAGCGGTCTCAAGACCGTCGGCACGCTGGAAATGCACTTCGCGCCGCAATCCATGTTCACCGGCGACCGCACCGATCTCGCCTTCATCGCCATATTCGCGATAGCGGTGCTTGCCATTTTCATCACCGCGATCATCGGCAATCGCCAGATGGTCATCAAACCTCTCCTGAAGCTGACGGCGGCGATCGAGGCGACCCGCAGGCTCGGCTTCCGCCACCATGTCGACTGGATCGCGGATGACGAGATGGGCGCGCTGGCGGCCAATTTCAACGAAATGCAGGAGCGCCTCGCCCGCGAGGAGAACGAACTCAAGCGGGCGCATGCGCGGGCTACAGAGATCTACAACCGCACGCCGGCCATGCTCTATTCGGTGGATGCGGACGACAATCTCATCGCCGTCAGCGATTACTGGCTACTGGCAACGGGCTATATCCGCCAGGCGGTCGTCGGCCGGCCGTTCGCGAGCCTGCTGGAGCCGGAATACCGCAACCTCTATGGCGCGCGCAGGCACACTTCGCCCAAGGGCCATCTCGACAACGGCGTCACACTCAGGTTCCGCTGCGCGGATGGCCGCGTCATCGACGTGCTGATCATGGAAGCCGCGATGGCGGAAACCGCAAGCGAAATATCGCTCGCGCTTTCAGTGATGACCGATGTCACGGAACTCAAGGCCGCTGAACGTCAGAACCATCTCCAGGCGATCACCGATCACCTGACCGGCATCCTCAATCGCCAGGGTTTCGAAACGGCGATCGAGGACAAGATCCGCATCGCCAACCTCGAGAAATCCGAACTCGCCTGCCTCTTCGTCGATCTCGACCGCTTCAAATGGATCAACGACAATCTGGGACATGCGGCCGGCGACGAGGTTCTCAAGAATGTGGTCGCGGCCATCGGCGGACAGCTCGGGCCTACCGACACGATCGCTCGCCTCGGTGGTGACGAATTCGCCGTTCTCATCAGTGCCCGGTCCGCGCAGACAGCCGCGCTTGAAGTCGCCGCGCGGATCGGCGACGCCGTCGAACGGCAGATGGAGGTTGCAGGCAGCATTGTGAAGCTCAGCGCCAGCATCGGTATCGCGCTCTACCCCGAACACGCCCCCAATGCGGCCGACCTGCTGCAGAAATCCGACCTCGCCATGTATGCGCGCAAGAAGGCGGGCAAGAACGGCACGCGCTTCTTCGATCCCGATCTGGCGAATGCCGCCCGAAACCGCGCCTTCATGGAGAAGAACATCGAAGCGGGACTGCGGGAAGACTGGTTCGACGCCTATCTCCAGCCGATCTTCAACCTTCAGACCGGCCGCATATCAGGCTTTGAAGCCCTGATGCGCCTCGTCCATCCGATCGAAGGCATCATTGCGCCAGCTGGCATCATCCAGATCGCCGAGGAGACTGGCTCGATCAGCCGCGTCGGCGAACGGATTTTTGAAAAGGCGGTCAGCCGTCTTGCAAGCTTCTCGAAGCACGCAGCACTCAGCGACGCGTATATCGCCGTCAACATATCGCCGCTGCAATTCGAACCTGGTATGCTCGACCGAATGATGGCCGTGCTGATGAAATGGGGAGTCCACCCCTCCCAGATCGTCGTCGAGATCACCGAAGCCGTGCTCATGCACCACAATCCGGTGATCCAGCAGGTGCTCGAGGCGCTGTCCAAATCCGGCTTCCGCATCGCGCTTGACGATTTCGGCACAGGATATTCGTCGCTGAGCTATCTCAATCGCTTCCCCGTGGATATCGTCAAGATCGATCAGTCCTTCATTCGCTCGATGACCGAGGACGACGAAGCCTCGCGCAAGAAGAGCCGCATGCTGGTCGAGGGCATCAAGACGATCTCGCACCAGATGAACTGCATCGTCGTGGCCGAAGGCATCGAGACGCAGGAGCAGCGGGACGCGCTTGCGGCCATGGGCGTGGATGCCGGCCAGGGCTATTTCTTCAGCCGTCCCTTGCCCGCGCTGGAAATCATCGCCAAATATGCCGCCATACAGGAAACGCCCCTGCCGGCAGCCAAGTCCGCGTGATAAATATGGTCTCGACGGCAACAACCAGTTAGCACTGTTGACACCAGCGTCATTCTGCGTTTTTGAAAGCACCTAACCAGACGAGGCGCTTTCGTGTTCATCATCGCAGGGCTCGGCAATCCCGGCCGGCAATATCAGGATAACCGGCACAACATCGGCTTCATGGCGGTCGATGCGATCAAGCGCGAGCATTCGTTTTCCCCCTGGTCGAAGAAATTCAAGTCCGAGATCTCCGAGGGTACGATCGGGACCGAAAAGGTTCTGCTGATGAAGCCTCAGACTTTCATGAACCTCTCCGGCGATGCCATCGGCGAGGCGATGCGCTTCTACAAGCTCGCGCCTGCTGACATCATCATTTTCCACGACGAACTCGACCTCCCGGCCGCCAAGGTGCGGGTGAAGGTCGGCGGCGGCAATGGCGGGCACAACGGGCTGAGGTCCATGGATGCCCATGTCGGCCGCGACTACAAACGCGTCCGGCTCGGCATCGGCCATCCCGGCGTCAAGGACATGGTGAGCGGCCACGTGCTGGGCGACTTCCACAAGGTCGACCAGGAGTGGCTGGAGCCACTGCTGGAAGACATCGGCCGCAATGTCGAACTTCTGTTTACGGGCGACGGCAGCCAGTTCATGAACAAGCTGGCCGGCCAGTCCCCTGCCCCGAAGGCCGAGAAACCGGCACCCAAGGCGCAGTCGCATATTCGCCAGGCACGCACCGGCCAAAGGCCCGCGATCGAGCCAACCGGCCCCATGGCAGCCATGCTGAAGAAGTTGCTTGGCAAGGGTGACTGAACCAGCTGCAGCCTCACCTTACCGTTGCAGTTCGGCAACAACCGACCGTCTAGAATTGTTTTTGAATAAAACGGGTTTGCATTTCGTCAAACCGGGACTAAATACGCGACATCGGGCCGTTCGGCCCCTGATTACGAGACAGGAGCGCGCAATGAGCACTATTGCTAGCCGCCCTACGGGGCTTCGCGGCTGATCAGCGTTTGATACGCTGAGCACCGTTTTGTTCTGAACTGGCCACCACGGCCGGACGTCAATCCGTATTCGGAAATCAAAATCATGGGCAATCCTTCAGGGGGCGAAATCCCCTTTGACGCGTCTTCGCGCGACCGCGCGATTTCACGTTTCTACTCCCCTGCGACCTGGATCGAAGGCGCAGCTGAAAAACAGCTCCACGATGTCGCGGCCTTGGCGGGCATGATGTCGATCGCTGCGTTCCCCGACCTCCACCCGGGCAAGTATGGCCCGGTGGGCATGGCGGCACGTGGCGACCGGCTCTATCCCCAGCTTGTCGGCAACGATATCGGTTGCGGCATGTCCTTTTTCGAACTCGACCTTCCCCTCTGGAAGCTCAAGATCGACAAGGCCGCGAACCAGTTGCGCGAGCTCGAGGATATCGAACTCGACGACCCCGCCGAGCGCCTCGAAGCAATCGGCATGGCGGGCGATTACTTCGCCAGCGCGCTCGGCACGATCGGCGGCGGCAATCACTTCTGTGAATTGCAGGCCATCGAACATGCCGTCGATGGCGCGGATGTGGACAAGCAGCGGCTCTACCTGCTCGTCCATTCCGGTTCGCGGTCGCTGGGCGCGTCCATCTTCGGCGAAGTCATCGCCGCCAACGGCTCCATGCCTGAAGGGCTGGAAATCGGCACCGAAGCGGCCGTGGCCTACATGCTGGATCATCAGTCGGCGCTCGCCTGGGCGAGCCTCAACCGCCAGATGATTGCCGAGCGTGCCGCCGCGGCGCTCCGGGCCGACATCAGGCTGATCGCCGATGTGCCCCACAATCTCGTGCGGCTCTCCAGTGACGGCGTGGTGCACTACAAGGGCGCGGCGCATGTCGCGTCCGGCGCACTCGCACCTGTCGCGGGTTCGCGTGCAACACTCAACCACCTTGTGCGAGCGCTCGATGGTGTCGAGAGTTCACTCGAAGCCATCTCGCATGGCGCCGGGCGCAAATATGACCGCAAGTCGATGCACGGACGCGCGGGCGCCAACCGGTCGGAGCGCGAGGCGCTGATGACCAATCAATGGGGCGGCGTCGCGATCTGCGACGACCGCGACCTCGTCGTCGAGGAAGCCGCCGGCGCCTACAAGGATGCGGGCAAGGTCGTGGCCGACCTCGCAAGCTTCGGGCTGGTGACGCCGGTGGCCACGATGAGGCCGCTGGTCACCTACAAGGCGGCAAGAATGGAAGAAGCCCCTGATGCGCTCGATTGGAAGCGCGAACGGACATTCGCAAGGAGGCGTAACAATGGATGAGACGTCACTTTTTCTGACCTCGGGAAACGGCCCGGTGGAATGCCGGGCCGCCCTTTCCGAACTGATCGAAATCCTCAAGGTCGAAGCCTGGAACGGCGGGCTTCGCGCGGAGATCGCACTCGGCCCGCAGCCCGACGCGCATGGCCCGAAATCGGCGATCGTCACGCTCAGCGGCGATGGCGCACAGGCCTTTGCGCGGCGCTATCACGGCACGGTCCAGTTCATCTTCAAGAGCCGGGTCAGGCCGGGTCACAAGCGCCAGAACTGGTTCGTCGGCGTCAAGCCGATCGACCTCGCGGCGCTCGAACCCTCGGCAGAGGATATCCGCATCGAGGACCTGCGCTTCGAGACGCTGCGCGCCGGTGGTCCCGGCGGCCAGCACCAGAACACGACCGACAGCGCGGTGCGGGCAACCCACATGCCGACCGGCATCACGGTCGTTTGCAGGGATGAGCGCTCCCAGCACCGCAACAAGGCGCTCGCGATCAGGCGGCTCGCGGGAATGCTGGAACTGCTGGCGATCCGACGGGAGCAGGATGCAAAAGCATCGCTCTTCATGGCCAGCAAGGACCTGGAACGCGGCAATGCAGTCAGGGTGTTCAGTTGTGAAAAGGCACCGCGGGATCATCTCGCGGTGCTCGCTACCACCATCTGGCCTCTGAAAGGCGGTATATGAACAGACCGCCAATCCATGCGCCTATTTCGTTGGCGCTGTAAACGAAAGCCAGCGCGATCTCCGTCGAAAACAACATTGAACCCCAGCCGAGCGCCAGGACGGAAAGCACGGCGATCTTGAGATTCCGGCCGCTGTCGAGCTTGTAGTAGCCGGCCTCGTCATATTCGGTGCCGAACAGCCAGTCGTTGGCATCGTAGCCGTCGCTGATCGCCATATCCATCAGAGGCTTGTCGGAAAGCCGGTCCGGATAGACGTTGAACACGGCACGCGATACATGAGCTATCGCGCCGAAAAGCGCGAAGAGCACGCCGGCCAGAAGATAGTACCAGAGGCCAATCAGGGTCTGCATGGTTAGAATCTAACAGGCCAAAGGCAAATTTGCGTTAAAGCCACGGTTTCAATTTTCCCAAACCGCATGTATCGATGGCATCGCCTGAGATGGAGGAACCCATGCCCGAGATTTCGATCGCCGATGAACTTTTCACCATTCGCGACTTCTGGCGCTATGCGATCAGCCGGTTCCAGGCCGCGAAGCTGAGCTTCGGCCATGGCACGACGACGGCCACCGACGATGCCGCCTTCCTGGTGCTCGATTCGCTGGACCTGCCCATCGACACGCTCGACCCGTTTCTCGATGCCCGGCTGACCAAGGCCGAGCGCCGATTGCTCGCTGAACGGATCGACGCCCGCGTGACCACCCGCAAGCCATCCGCCTATCTCACTGGTCACTCCTATATCCAGGGCATCCGATTCTACGTCGATGAGCGGGTCATCGTGCCGCGCTCCTTCATCGGCGAGATCCTTCTCACCGAATATGGCGGCGAGGAGGATTCGCTCTACCTGCCGGATCGCTTCGGCGTTGAAAGCGTGGTCGATATCTGCACGGGCTCCGGCTGCCTTGCGATCATCGCCGCCGGTCTTTTCCCGAATGCCGACGTCGATGCGGTCGATCTTTCTTCCGACGCGCTTGAGGTCGCCGAGATCAACGTTACCGGGCACGAATTCACCGAACGCGTCTCGTTGCACCACGGAGATCTGTTCGCGCCACTGAAGGGCAAAACCTACGATCTCGTCATCACCAACCCGCCCTATGTCGATCACGACGAGATGGCGGTGCTGCCCGAGGAGTACCGGCGCGAGCCGGCCATGGCACTCGACGGCGGGCCCGACGGCCTAGACCTCGTCCGCAATATTCTGCGTGAGGCGCCCAAGCACCTCAATCCGGGCGGCGGCATGATCTGCGAAATCGGCACCGGCCGCGAGACACTGGAGGAAGAGTATCCCGACCTCGAATTCTTCTGGCTGGACACGGCGGAGAGCCAGGGTGAGGTGTTCTGGATCACGGCGGAGGCGCTGGGCGTGGGTGAGAAGAAGAAGCGGAAGTGACACCAAGACCCGTCGCCATAGAAGAATGGCGCAGAGCGCTGGATACCACAATTCAACGGTTAAGCTCGATAGACGGTCAGCAATTTTTTGACGAAGAAACCCTGCAGTATGACTCCGATTGTGGGGCGCTCGATTGGATTGGTGCCGCTTTCGAGCGGGATGTCGACCACTGGAAGCTGTTTATGGCGGCAAACAAGCCCGGCAGAGGACCTTGGCTTCCCCTGAACCCCGATGCATTGGACAGCATGAGTACAACCGAGATCTATTACCGCCTGGGTGAAAACATTGCCGGCGAAAACTGGGTTGATGGCGCTCTTGTCGAGGTTTTTGAAAGCGGCGTACTGGTCCGGGCACTCGAGAGGCTGCTTCTCGGAATCGACGATTTCGTATTAACTCGATTTTAGCTCTCCCTACTCCTCCGGCTCCGCCGTGAACATAAGCGGGAACCCCGCATCCTTGGCATAATCCATCGCCTCCGTGACCTTGGTTTCGGCGATATCCTTGGCATAGACCGCCACCACGCACGACCCCTTCTGGTGGGCGGTGATCATGATGTGGTAGCCGACGGATTCACCCGTCTTGAACACGGCCTGCAGGATCATGATGACGAATTCGCGTGGCGTGTAGTCGTCGTTGAAGAGAATGACCTTGTAGAGCTTGGGTTTGTCGACCTTGGGAATGACCTCGGTCTTTGGTGCAATAACGATGTCGTCTTGACTCATCGGCGAACCTCCCGATGAAAAGTTACTGGAATATTCTGAAATCCGTGGCGACCTCGCATCGGGCCGCTCACATTCTATATATTGCAACGCGGCAGGCGCGATTTCAAGATGCCTGTTCCCATATAAGCCTTGACCTTGCCGGCCGCATTGCTCATAGCCACCAGCAACAGAATTTCGAGATAACCGGACCTTCCAATGGGCTTTAAATGCGGCATCGTCGGCTTGCCCAATGTCGGCAAGTCGACGCTTTTCAACGCGCTGACCAGGACGGCGGCGGCGCAGGCCGCCAACTATCCGTTCTGCACCATCGAACCGAACACCGGCGAAGTGGCGGTGCCCGATCCGCGCATGCAGAAACTGGCAAAGATCGCCGGCTCGAAGGAAATCATCCCCACCCGCATTTCCTTCGTCGATATCGCCGGCCTCGTGCGGGGCGCATCGAAGGGCGAAGGCCTGGGCAACAAGTTCCTCGCCAATATCCGCGAAGTCGATGCCGTGGTGCACGTGCTGCGCTGCTTCGAAGATGACGACATCACCCATGTCGAAGGCCGCATCAATCCGGTCAGCGATGCCGATACGATCGAGACCGAGCTGATGCTCGCCGACCTCGAAAGCCTGGAGCGCCGCGTCGACCAGACCCGCAAGCGCGCCTCCAGCAAGGACAAGGAATCGCTCGCCCAGCTTCCAATCATGGAAGCCGTGGTCAAGCTGCTGAACGACGGGAAGCCCGCCCGCCTGCTGCTCAAGACACTCGCCGACGACGAGATCGAGATCCTCAAGGGCCTCAACCTCCTCACCTCGCATCCGGTGCTCTATGTCTGCAACGTCGCGGAAGCCGACGCCGCCACAGGCAACGAACATACCAAGGCCGTCGAGAAGATGGCCACTGAGCAGGGTGCCGAATGCGTCACCATCTCGGCCGCGATCGAGGCCGAAGTCGCCCAGCTGCCGGACGAGGAGTCGAAGGAATTTCTGGAAGCACTGGGCCTGCACGAAGCCGGCCTCGACCGCCTGATCCGCGCCGGCTACCACCTGCTCGACCTGATCACCTATTTCACCGTCGGCCCCAAGGAAACCCGCGCCTGGACCATCCCGCGCGGCACCAAGGCTCCGGCTGCGGCGGGCGTCATCCATACCGATTTCGAACGCGGCTTCATCCGCGCCTTCACCATCGCCTATGACGATTTCGTCAATCTCGGCGGCGAGGTACCGGCCAAGGAAGCCGGCAAGGCACGCGACGAAGGCAAGGAATATGTCGTCGCCGACGGCGACGTGATCCATTTCCGGTTTAATACCTGAGACGAGTATCCAAGGTATAAAGCTACGCGAAAGGATTGGCCGGTAGGCTCTCGACGAAACGAGAGCCTAAATGCCAACACCCACCCTTTCCATCTGTGTGCCCTCGCGCAACCGGCAGATCTATTTCCAGGAAACCATCAGGTCGCTGATGGCGTCGCTGCGCACGGATGTCGAATTTGTCTTCGCCGACAATTCCGATGACGCGTCTGTCATGGATGATTTCATGGCCGAGCGGCCGGGCGATCCGCGTGTGCGCTACCTGCGCTCCACGGGCCGCGCCCTGCCGATGATGGAGAACTGGGAGCGCTCGATATCGGCCGCGACGGGGCGCTACGTGGCTTTCATCGGCGACGACGATTATATCGATCCGGATCTCGCGGCCTTCATCACCAATCTCGAAGGGACCACCAAAGCCGACGCGATCGCCTGGACCGGTCCCAACTTCGTCTGGCCGGTGGAAGGCGCCCCGCTCCGGCCGGTCAGGGTGTCCCTCGGCACGGAGGTGACCCGTTTTTCCAAGGCATCGCTCATGCGCAAGGCTTTCCTCTGGGAGGGCGCCAGCCATGTGCCGCTGAGCGGCTTCTCGATCTATCATGGCGCGCTATCCCGTGGGCTGCTCGACAAGATCAAGCTTATGGGCAACGGCCGCTTTTTCGAATTCCCTGTTGTCGATTACGAAATGGCGTTCAAGACGATCCTGCTTGGTGCGGATTTCATCCATTCCACCCGGCCGTTCTCCGTCCTTGGCGCCTGTCCGCTGTCGAATTCCATGACCATCGGCAATGTTGCGGCCGAGCGAGAGGCCCAGCGCATCTTCTTCGAAGAGCATGGCTGGAACATGAATGATGCGGAATGGATGGAAGGCACGCCCTTCCGGACATGGCACGGCGTCACTGCCTGCATCTACCTGATCCAGCATTGGCTCTCCCGCAAAACAGGCATGCAGCATCACGGCTTCGAGGAAAACCTAGTCCGCGCATTCGCCGCCAATTGCGGCCTTTACCGCAAGCGCGCCGATTTCGACCAGATCACCGGCGAATTCCACGAGGCTTTGGCCGGCTGGCACGACGGAAAATATCTCGAGCTTTTCACCCCCCGGTTTTTCGAGCCGCCTGCCGCCCAGGGACAGAAGCCTCCGGTTTTCACGGGACTTGGCGACAATTCAGTCCTGCATTTCCCCGACAATATCGGTGATATCAGGACACCGGGCGAATTGTTCACGCTGTTTGCCGATGTGATCGTGCGAGCGGGTGAGATCCCCATCGACGCTGAAAGACTTGGCTGCCAGCCGGCAAGCACCACGATCGCCGCTTAGCGGACGGCCGGCAACAGTTTCTGCAGCCGATCGGGCAGATTGCCGACGACCACCCGCCGCAGCGGCTGCCAGCCGATGCCGAGCGCCAGCACAATGATTCCGATCGCCAGCAGCGTCACGAACACCATCGTCTGTGTGTTTGTGAAGAATCTCTGGAATCCACCCTGATCCAGCAGCACTTTGAACGCGTAGCCGAAGGACAGAAGGCCCGAGGTCACGAAGGCTCTCCGGTCAAGAACAATGCCGATCAGCATAAGAAGTGCAACCGCCCCGACGACCGCGAGAGCCTGTACGACGGTCGTTTCCGCAGAGAACCAGATCCGGTCGCCGCCGAGATAGACCAACGCCATGATGGTATAGAGGATCGCGGGAGCCGCAGCGAGATGCATCCAGAAGGCTACATCAGAACGCCGCGTCGCGCGGTTGCGATCGGCGAAATCGAACTTGAGCGCGATACTGAAGACGACGAGCGCGAAGGCGCCCAGGTAGAGCGCTATCAGCAACGGATGACGATCGAAAATGTCTGCCTGACCCGTCAAAATCCGCGTCAGGAGACCGGCGGTATAGAATATCGTGGCAAACAACGCCACCACCCCGCCGGCAAGCGCGATCGGCACCTTATAGCGCCAATAAAAGAGAAATGTCGCGACCGATATCGCCATCACGACGATAACCGGGACCCATTCTTCGCCACTGGTCGAGAACTTATCCCATGCTACGCCCACGCCGAACGCGGCCGCGAAACCAAGTACGACGGTCAAAATTACCGCCGGCAGCGCCAATCGCTGGCGCCGGACGAGAATTTCGGCGAGCACAATCACCGCCGGGAACAACGCATAGATGCTCGCAAGCCCGCCCAGCCCCAACAACCCGACAACGATGCCGATCGTGATGAGGATATCATGGAAGCCGCGGATGAAACGCGGCGCTTCGCTTTCCTCGACGGTCGAGGCAGGTTCACTTGCAAGCGGCGTATCGAGCCCGGAACCATCGATCACAGGAGCCGACACCGGCACCGCGACACCCACACCCCGGCCGAGCAGGAACTCGCCGAGCCTGGCGGTCGTATCGCCCGGCACCAGCCCCTCGCGGGCGGCATCGTCGAGCACCGGCAGCAGCAATCTCTTGCGGTTTTCCCAATCGCCGAGATCAAATTTCACTTGCGCGAACTCCCCGAAACATCTTTTCTCCGCCAGATCATTCCTGAATTGAAGTTGCAATCGAAAATGCCCGAAATCCAGTACTGGTTTGAAGATTTCACGCCGGGCCGAGCGTTCCACCACGTGTCCCGAAAAATAACCGCGGACGAAATCGTCCTATTCGCCAAGGACTTCGATCCGCAGCCTTTTCACATCTCCGAAGAAGCCGGCAAGGCGAGCATTCTCGGCGGGCTGGCCGCCTCCGGCTGGCACACCTGTTCGATCGCGATGCGTCAGTTCTTCGATACGATCCTGCAGTTCACCGCCGGCGAAGGCTCCCCCGGTGTCGATTTCGTCGAATGGCGCAAACCGGTGCTGGCAGGCGATGCGCTGGGCGGCACGATCACCGTGCTTGAATCCCGTCCCCTGAAATCCCGGCCCGGCCTTGGCATGGTCCTGCTTCGGCATGAGACCACGAACCAGCGCGGCGAACTGGTGATGGCGATGGAACATCCGTTCATGGTGCGCTTGCGGGAAGGAGTTGCCGCATGATGCTGAAGGACATAATGACAGTCGGCGACGCTGTCGAAATGGGCGCTTACGAATTCACCGCCGAGAGGATCATCGACTTCGCCTCGCAGTTCGACCCTCAGTTCTTCCATCTTGACGCGGAGAAGGCGAAGAATTCCGTGCTGGGCGGGCTCTGCGCTTCGGGCTGGCACATCTCGGCGGCGATGATGAAATGCAATGTCGAAGCCATCGAGCGCCAAGCCGGGGCGGTGATCGAGGCAGGCGGGGTGCCGCCGAAGATCGGTCCCTCACCGGGGTTCAAAAACATGAAGTGGCTCAAGCCCGTCTATGCCGGCGACACCGTGACCTATTTCATGCACTTCACCAGTAGCCGCCCCATACGCAACCGGCCAGGCCGCAATATCGTCGAGATAATCTACGAAGGCCGCAACCAGAAAGGTGACCTCGTCTTCACTGTGGATGCCAGCGTGGTGGAATTCGACTGAGCAATGATGTTCAGCCGCTGCCTTGCTGCCGCCATGCGCCGGGCGATACGCCATGGGCGCGCGTGAAGGCGCGATTGAAGGCTGCCTCCGAACCATAATTGGATTCGATCGCTATGCGGGTGATCGAATCGGAAGTGTTCCGCAGCCGGACGCTCGCGAGGTAAAGCCGCCAATCCCTGAGATACCGCATCGGCGACGTATCGAGCGCTATTTGGAAACGCTCGATCAGGCCGCTGCGGGAAACGGCGGAGATCGAGGCCAATTCCCGCAACGTCCATTCGCGCTCGGGATTACGGTGAATGGCGTTGAGGCAGCGCGACAGGACCGCATCCGACATGACAGGCAGCGTCTGCACGACATTCTTGTCGGCATCCGACATCTGGCGACGCAGGACTTCGATCAATGTCAGCTCGGTCATCCGCTCGATCATCGACTGACTGCCATGTCGTGGCTCGTCGACCTCGCGCACGATCTGCTGCACCATGGTGGAGAGCCATGTCAGCTCCGCCTGGCTCGTCGTCCTGATGTGAATGAGTTTCGGCAGGACACGCTGCAACGGCGCGAAATCCAGCACTTCGCAATGCAGGTAGCCGCAGAGCAACCTGACGAGATCCGGTCCCTCGCCATAATGCAGCACCGGCGTTCGCGCCCATGGCTTCTGCGGCAGATCACCGGTCGGGATGATCAGCCGCCCATCCTCGCCGGCGCCGAGCTGGTGGCCGGTTCCGAACGGAAAGACGACGATGTCGCCAGCATGAAGCACGACGGCCTCGCCCTCGATCTTCAGCCAGCATGTGCCTTCCGCCATGATGTGGAAGGGCATCACGCCGGTATTCGAGGCGGAAAGCTTGGCAAGAGCCGGCTTGGCATCGGTCTGCCAGTTGCCAGTTGGCATGAAGCAGAATTGCAGCGATCCGGATAGCCGAACCGATTCCAGCACGCTCGAAAGAAGATCTACGTAGGTTCCCTCGCCCAGATTTGGAATTTCGGTCAAGACTGATGGACCTCCGGCCAAATATTTTTCTCGCGGGCGCTTCTATCCTTCCTTCATAGCATGAACACACGGAAGGATAGAACCATGCAGAACACCACCGACAAGCTCGTTGTACTCCTCACCAAGGGCATCGATTCCGAACTCTCGTCCGTCGCGCTGACCATTGCCAATGGCGGTATCACCGCAGGCCTCCAGGTCTCGCTTTTCCTCACCAGCACGGCCATCGATCTCGTCCGCAAGGGAGGCAACCGGATGACCCACGTTGCGCCGCTCGACCCTCTCGCGGCGCTGATGGACGACTTCATGAAACGCGGCGGCACGATCTGGGCATGCCCGCCCTGCGTGAAGTCCCGCGGCTACGAGCAGGCCGACCTGATCGATGGCGTGATCATCATCGGCGCCAGCGCCATGCATGCCGAAATCAAGGCCGGCGCGGCGACGCTGTCGTTCTGAGCGCTGGTCGTGACACAGGAGGTCTAGATGAAGCGCTATAATGGTAAATATGCCGAAGGCTTTCGGTTCGATAAGCCGAACCAGGATATCGTGTTCGGCGAGCGATCGACGCTCACTGTCGATGGCACCACCATCACAATCGAATCCGAGGGCATTGACTTGGTTCTCGGCGGAGAGGTTTCGGCCAGCGAGTTCGCGGTCTATAGCATCGCGCACGACACGTCGATCTCAATACAGCGCGGCGGCACCATCGACGCCGGAGTTGGCGTCCTGATGACGGGCCGGGATCAGTCCCTGACGAATGCCGGCGAAATCGTCGCAATGGGAAGCGGCGTAATCGTCACCGGTTCGAATTCGCACGTCGCGAACCATGGCACCATAACCGCAAACGCCGGTATTGTGCTTCAAGCCGCCGAGGATAGCTGGACCCTCAATGGGCGCGACGGCGAGATACAGGCGACATTCGGCGTGGTTTTCAGCCCCGCCGATGAAGGCGCGGAGAACAGGTTAATGAATCTCGGTTCCATCGTTTCGCAGGCATATGCTTTCAGCGGCGGCGGCGGCATCGATCGGGTATCGAACCGTGGCTTCATTGACGGGGGCATCTTTCTCGGCAACGGAGACGACACGTTCGACGACCGGCGCGGGACGACAACTGGCCAAGTTCGCGGCAGCAGCGGCAATGACAGGTATATCATCGATGACGCGTCGATCAGGATTGTCGAGGAGATCGGCGACGGCAACGACGTCGTGATCTCGTCCGTCAATTTCCACCTCCCCGACAATTTTGAGAAGCTGATACTGTCGGGCAAAAGAAATCTTGTCGGCCATGGCAACGGGGGAGACAACGTGATGGTCGGGAACGCCGGCGATAACTGGCTCAATGGCTACGACGGCGAGAATGTCTACCTTGGTGGCCGTGGCGATGACGTGCTGATCGGCGGAAGCGGCAAGGACATCTATGCCTTCGGCACGGGTGACGACCATGATACAATCCGATACTTCCAGGACGGTACCGATCATCTCGACCTCTCGGACTGGAAGGGTCTCTCGGACTTCGACGTTCTCCTGTCGCACGCGCGCGAGAAGAATGGCAACCTCATCATCTCATTCAACGGCGATCAGCTGACCATCGAGAGCCTGACAAAGGTCCAACTCGATGCAGGTGATTTCGTGGTCTGAAAGCGCGGAAGAGGGCGGCTTTTCGCGCACACGGCCCCGCAACACGGCTTGCGGGGCCTACCCCTTGCGCGAGTGGAACCGTTTCATTTAACAATGAGACGCCCTGGGACCATCGTATGAACGTCTTCGAAAGCCTTCTGTTGTTGCTGTTGAGCGCGGTTCTGCTGCTGCAGGTCGCGCGCAGGCTTTCCGTTCCCTATCCCTCCATGCTGGCGATGGCCGGCGTTTTGTTCGCATTGATCCCCGGCACCCCCCATTTCACATTTGATCCGCACATCGCGCTCGCGCTGTTCATCGCGCCTGCACTGATGGATGCCGCTTTCGACTTTCCGCTCGGTACGGCGCGCCGGTTCTGGCTGCCTCTGGTGGTCTTCGCCATCGGTGGCGTCCTCATGACGACCGCTGTCGTGGCCTATGCCGGATGGGCCTTTGCCGGCCTGCCATTTGCGGCGGCGGTCGTGCTCGGGGCCATCGTCGCTCCGCCGGATGCGGCCGCCTCGACCGCGATCCTGTCCACTATGGCCATTCCCCGCACCACCGATACCGTGCTGCGCGGCGAAAGCCTGTTCAACGACGCGGCGGCCCTGCTGATCTTCGGCGCGGCCCTCGCCGTGCAATCCGCCGGCGGCGTCGATACGTCGGTCGCGCTTCATCTCACGGCCGCGGTTCCCGGCGGCATTCTGCTCGGCGTCGCGGCGGCTTACATTCTGGGCTGGCTCAATCGGTTCATCGCCGATTCGCTCGGCGGCAACCTGATGCAGTTCGTGCAGACTTTCCTGCTCTGGATCATCGCCGAGAGGCTGGAATTGTCGGCCGTCTTGGCCATCGTCGCCTTCGCCATGACGATTGCGAGCCGCAGCACGGTGGTCTCTTCGGCCCGCATGCGGGTGCAATCCTACGCCGTCTGGACCGCAGTGGTCTTCGTGCTCAATGTCGTCGCCTTCCTGATGATGGGCATGCAGGCGCGCGACATCGTCTCGGACACGAGCGGCACGCATCTGCGTGATGCGATCGTCTTCGCGGCCCTTGTCGTGGTGATCGTCATCGTCGCCCGCTTCGTCCTCTGCATCGGCTTCAACCGCGCCCGCGCCCTCTATGCTAGGCGCCACGGGCAGCAGGAGCCCGCCAGCATCAAACAGGCGATCCTCGCAGGCTGGTGCGGCATGCGCGGCCTCGTGACATTGGCGACCGCCTTTGCGCTACCCGCCGACTTTCCCGAACGCGACACCATCGTGCTGGCGGCCTTCGCCGTGGTACTGGCAACGCTGGTCATCCAGGGACTGACGCTGTCGTATCTGGTACGCGCGCTCGGCCTCGATTTCCGTGACAAGGGCGTCAGCGAACTGGCCGGCCTGCGTGGCGAACTCGCCAGCGTCGCCCTATCGAAGCTCGACGGCATCGAGGCCCCGGAAGCCGAACTGTTGCGCTCCGTCTTTCGGCTCGAGCAGGATGCAATCAACGATCCCGAGCGCACATTGCCGTTCGACAAATATCGCAAGCTGGCGCTCAAGGCCGTGATGGCCCAGCGGCGGTTGCTTGAGCAACTGCGTGCGGAAAACCGGGTGAATATCGATGAATACAATCTCCTGCTCGAGGAGATCGACTGGCGGGAACTTTCAGTGCTTCCCGCCGAGGCACGACGTATCGAGGAAACGTCCTGAGTTCGCCTACGCTCAATGCCCCTCGAATTCGATCAGCGTGCGCACGGTTACGCCAAGCGCTTCCAGCTTCTTGCGCCCGCCGAGATCAGGCAGGTCGATGACGAAGCAGGCAGCGACGATATCGGCACCCATCTGCCTCAGCAGCTTGACCGCGCCCTCCGCGGTCCCGCCCGTGGCAATCAGGTCATCGACGAGGATCACCTTTTCGCCAGGCTTCACCGCGTCCTTGTGCATCTCCATCTCGTCGATGCCATATTCGAGGCTGTAGGCGATTCGCACGGTCTCGTGCGGCAGCTTGCCCTTCTTGCGGATCGGAATGAAACCTGCCGAGAGCTGGTGCGCCATCGCCCCGCCGAGAATGAAGCCGCGCGCCTCGATGCCGGCGATCTTGTGAACGCTCAGGCCGGCATAGGGATGCACGAGCTCATCGATCGCACGCCGGAAAGCCTGGGGATTGCCGAGGAGCGTCGTGATGTCGCGGAACAGAATGCCTGGTTTTGGATAATCCGGAATGGTCCGGATGGCGGCAAGCAGGCTTTCCCTAACGGTGCTCATAACAGATTCCATCCTTGAGACGGCGCGACCATAACAACATGCCGAACGCCTGACAGCAAAAAAGGCGGCACGGGGCCGCCTTTCTCTATAGCTCAGTGACTCTTCAGTGATCCTTGCCAGCGTAGATGGCGCGCTTGGTCATCCAGACCAGGGCGGTCAGGCCCAGGAGAAAGATCAATACCATGAAGCCTGTGCGCTTGCGGTCCTCGAGCTTCGGCTCGGCGGCCCACATCATGAAAGCAGCCACGTCATGCGAATACTGCTGCACAGTCTGCGGAGCGCCATCGTCGTAGGTGACCTGGTCATCCGCGATCGGCTTGGCCATCTTTAGCGCGATGCCGCCGTTGAAGTGCGGATTGAAGTGCGTGCCTTCCGGCACGGTGATGCCGGCAGGCGGCTCCATATAGCCGTTGAGCAGCGCATGGATATAGTCCGGGCCACCTTCCTGATAGCCGCCGACGACGGGGATCATGTCGATCAGGAACTGCGGAAAGCCACGTTCGACGCCGCGCGCCTTGGCAAGCAGCGAGAAGTCGGGCGGAGGAGCGCCACCGTTGGCCGCGGCCGCGGCCTGCGTATTCGGGAATGGCGAGGGGAAATAATCCGATGGGACCGCCTTGCGGGTGAACATCTCGCCCGCATCGTTCGGTCCGTCCTGCACTTCGTATTCGGACGCGAAGGCCTTCACCTGCGCCTCGGTGTAACCGAGATCGTGGAGATTGCGGAACGCCACCCTGCTCATGCCGTGGCAGGCCGAACAGACTTCCTTATACACTTTCAGGCCGCGCTGAAGCTGGGCCTTGTCATACTTGCCGAACACGCCGGCAAAGGACCACTTTTCTTCCTCGGGCTTAAGCACCGGGAAATGCCCCTGTTCCACCGCGTGCTTTACTTCAGCTGCGAGGTCATGTGCCTCTTCTGCCGCATGGAGAGCGCCAACGCCGGCGCCCGTAAGTGCCAGGGCGAAGACGAAGCCAGTCAAAAATTTCTTCATCGATCTTCTCCTCAAGCCCTGGCGTTCTTTTCAAGAACCGCTTCCGTAATCGAATTCGGAAGCCGCCTTGGCGTTTCGATCAGACCAAGTACCGGCATGATGACCAAGAAGAAGCCGAAGTAGTAGAGCGTACCGAGCTGCGACATGATCGTGTAGAGCGGGGTCGGCGTACGCGAACCCAGCCAGCCAAGCATGATGGCATTGGCCACGAAGAGCCAGAAGAACAGCTTGTACCATGGACGATAGACCGCGGAGCGAACCTTGGACGTGTCGAGCCAGGGCAGGAAGAACAGGATGATGATCGAGCCGAACATCACCAGCACGCCACCGAGCTTGGAGTCGATCGGGCCGACATTGAAGGTGATCGCGCGCAGCATGGCGTAGAATGGCAGGTAGTACCATTCGGGCACGATATGCGCCGGAGTCACCAGCGGATTGGCCTCGATATAGTTGTCCGGATGGCCGAGGAAGTTCGGCATGTAGAAGACGAACCAGGCATAAACCAGAAGGAAGATCACCACGCCGAGTGCATCCTTCATCGTTGCATAGGGCGTGAAGGCAACGGTATCGGTCTTGGACTTGACTTCGATACCCGTCGGGTTGGTCTGGCCGACCACGTGCAGCGCCCAGATATGCAGCACAACGACGCCGGCGATCATGAAGGGCAGCAGGTAGTGCAGCGAGAAGAACCGGTTCAGCGTCGGATTTTCGACAGCAAAGCCGCCGAGCAGGAACTGCTGTATCCACTCGCCGACCAGCGGGAATGCCGAGAAGAAGCCGGTGATGACGGTCGCGCCCCAGAAGGACATCTGGCCCCAGGGCAGCACGTAGCCCATGAAGCCTGTCGCCATCATCAGCAGGTAGATGACCACGCCCAGGATCCAGAGGATTTCACGCGGCGCCTTGTAGGAGCCGTAGTAAAGGCCACGGGCGATGTGGAGATAAACCGCGATGAAGAAGAAGGACGCACCATTGGCGTGCAGGTAGCGCAGCAGCCAACCGTGGTTGACGTCGCGCATGATCTTTTCGACGGAACCGAAGGCAAGCGTCGCATCGGATGCGTAGTGCATTGCCAGCACGATGCCGGTCAGGATCTGTACGGCCAGCATCACCGAGAGCATGGCACCGAACGTGTAGGCAAAGTTCAGGTTGCGCGGCACCGGATAGGCGACGAAGGAATCGTACATCATTCGTGGAAGCGGCAGACGCGAGTCCACCCATTTCTCGATGCCCGTCCGCGGCTCGTAGGTTGATTGATGATCAACACTCATAATAAATTGTCCCCTCTATCAACCGATGCGGATGACGGTGTCCGAAATAAAGCTCGATACCGGAATGATCATGTTCTCAGGTGCCGGACCCGAACGGATGCGCCCGGCGGTATCGTAGACAGAGCCGTGGCAGGGACAGAACCACCCGCCGAACTCGCCGGACTCGCCAAGTGGTACGCAGCCGAGATGGGTGCAGACGCCGATCATCACCAGCCAGTTTTCCTTGTCCTTGCCGGCAGAGCGATCGACACCGGTCGCGGGCGCGTCGGCAGCCACGTTGGCGTTACGGGCCAAGGGGTCCTTGAGTTCGGAGACGTCGACCTTGTTGGCGTCTTCGACTTCCTTCGGCGTGCGATTGCGGATGAAGACCGGCTTGCCGCGCCACTTGACGGTCAGCGACATGCCTGGCTCGAGCGCCGAGACATCGACTTCGATGGAAGCCATCGCGAGCGTGGATGCATCCGGGCGCATCTGGTCGATGAACGGCCAGGCGACTGCAACCGCGCCCACGGCGCCCGCCATACCCGTTGTCAGATAAAGAAAATCGCGGCGGGTCGGACCGCCCCCTGCCCCACTTGTCGTGTCGTGTCCGCTCACGGCATTACCATCCTTTGCGCGAATTAACGTAAGTCCCTCAAGCTCAAGTCACCGGAAGCCATATTCAGGCCACAGATTCCCCTACTTTCGGGCGCGTTCTAAGCTTGATCGCAGATTATGTCCAGTCTTGGCAAGGGGATGTGGGCACAATGTCGCGGGAAAACAGCGGGTAGAGCGCGGGTCGTGCGGTCCAGCTGTCCGCCAGATTCCGAACCCCGCGACTGTGCCCTTCTTCAAGGGCTCCGATCAGGTCAATTCGCTCAATCATTTCAAATCCACCGCTGGCATTTGCATGCCCTTGCCCGGCGTGTTAGCCGGTTTCACACCGTAATCGACAGGCATGACCGAAATGAAGAATTTGTCGACCATCCTCGGCACCTGTGCGCTCCTCATGATCCTGGCCCTGGCAGGCCGGTATGTGAGCGGCCACTGGATCTTCGCGACCTTTGCGAGCTTCCAGATCCAGGGTGCGGCAATCGCTGCAGCGATCGCGGCGCTTGCATGGCTTCTCCATCGCAATGTCGTAGCCAGTCTTCTCGTCATCGCCGCACTCGCGATCGGCGGCCACGGCTACACGATGCTGGGTGCCTTCCGCCAGAGCCATCCTTTGCCGCCGCAGAGTTGGCCGCCGCAACTCAAAGTGCTCTCCATGAATATCATGGGCGACAACTCATTCGACAACGGCGGCAAGATCGCCGACTACATGATCGCCTCGGGCGCCGACGTGATCTTCATCCAGGAATCGGCACCGATCGGGCCGCATATCGATCGCATCAAGGTCGCCTATCCCTACCGGCTCGGCTGCGGCGCGCAAACGATCACCTGTGACTCGTCGCTCTGGTCGAAGCGGCCCCTTGTCGCGGGCGAAGTGAAGACCGCAAGCCCGATCTACCGCGACAGGCTGCTGCTCGCCTCGATCGACATTGACGGAAAACGCATCAACTTCGCCAATGTCCACCTGACGAAGCCCTATTTCGACAATATCGTCGCCATCGAATTGAAGAAGGTGCGGGAACTGACGACGACCTTCGTCGATCTGCATAAAGGCCCAATTGTCCTGGCTGGCGATTTCAACGCATCGATCCTGACGCGCGACGTCCGGCGCTTTCTGTCGGACACACATCTGATGACAGCAGGAAAAGAGCCTGAGACCTGGCCGGTCGATGCAGCAGCGGCTGGGATGGCGATCGATCACATCTTCGTTGCCGATCCGCTACGCTTCAGGAAGCTCGAAAGACTACCGGAGACCTTCGGCTCCAACCACTACGGCCTGATGGCCGAGATCTGGTGGCAGGACATCACGATCACCTATCCGCCGTCCGGATTGGATGACGGCAGCTAGCGATCCGCCGCAATAAATCCACCGGACTGACGCGCCCAGAGTTCGGCATAAAGACCGCCGTTTTCCAGCAGTTCGGCATGGGTTCCCTGTTCGATGATCGCGCCCTTGTCCATCACCACCAGCCGGTCGAGGCTGGCGATGGTCGAAAGCCGGTGGGCAATGGCGATCACCGTCTTGCCCTTCATCAGCTTTTCCAGGTTCTGCTGGATTGCAGCCTCGACCTCCGAATCCAGCGCCGAGGTTGCCTCGTCGAGCACCAGGATCGGCGCATCCTTGAGCAGCATGCGAGCAATCGCGATGCGCTGGCGCTGGCCGCCCGAAAGCTTCACCCCGCGCTCGCCGACATGGGCGTCATAGCCCGTCCGCCCGCGATAATCCTGCTGGGCGAGAATAAATTCGTGCGCCTCCGCCTCCTCGGCCGCCCGCACCAGCTCCGCCTCGGTCGCATCCGGCTTGCCGAACAGGATATTGTCGCGGATCGAGCGGTGCAGCAGTGCGGTGTCCTGCGTCACCATGCCAATCCGGCCGCGCAGCGATTCCTGGCGCACATCTCGGATATCCTTGCCGCCGACGAGGATGCGCCCGCCCTCGACGTCATAGAAACGCAAGAGCAGATTGACCAGCGTCGACTTTCCGGCGCCGGACCGGCCGATGATGCCGATCTTCTCGCCCGGCTCGATGTCGAGCGTCAGGTTCTCGATCAGGCCCGCGCCGCGCCCATAATTGAACGTGACATTGTCGAACTTGACCGACGGTTCGTCGAACACCAGTTCGCCAGCACCCGGCCTGTCCGCCAGTCCGACCGGCATGGAGATCATGTCGGCAGAATTCTGGATCGTGCCGACATTGCGCATGATGCTGTTGAACTGCGTCATCATGCGGCCGAGCAGCATGTTCATGCGCAGCACGAGCGCCAGCGTGAAGGCCACGGCGCCGGTGCTGATCTGGCCATCGAGCCAGAGTTTGACCGTGACCACCGCCACCGTGGCGATCATCAGGCCGGAGAGCATTGCAAGGGACGTGCGAACCCCGGTCAGATAGCGCGTGAAAGGCACGACGGACGCGTAGAAGCGATCGAAGCCGTCCCTGATATAGCGGTCGTTATCGACTTCACGGCCGAACAGCTTGAGCGTCTGCATATTGGCGTAGGAATCGTTGAGCCGGCCGTTGAGCATGGACGACATTTCCGCCGTCTCGCGCGCGTGCCTGCGGATGCGCGGTACGAAATAGCGTGCGAGGAAGGCAAACGCGAGAAACCAGGCAAGGATGACCATGCCAAGCCGCCAGTCGAGGCTGGTGACCAGCGATAATGTTGTCACCGCGTAAACCAGGATGAACCATGCGACCTGCAGCAGTGAGACCATCAGATCACCCGAGGCCTGCCCCGCCGCCCAGACCTTGGCGACGATACGGCCGGAGAAATCATTCTGGAAGAACGTCATCGACTGGCGCGAAATCTGGGCATGTGATTGCCACCTGACCAGGTTGAAAAAGCCTGGCACCACCGTCTGCTCCTCGAGTAGCGCGGTCAGCGCAACAACGATGAAGCGGCCCACGGCGACCGCCAGGATCATGATCAGCAGTTCTGGACCGTGCTCACGGATCAGGCCCGCCCAGCCGTCGCCTCGTGGGGTCGCATCGAGAATATCGACAAGCCGTCCAGTGAACCAGAATAGCGAGGCTTCGAGCATGGCAACGAGCCCACCGACGACAAGCATCGCGAGAAATATCCATTTGGCCTGGGATACATAGAACCAGAGGAAGCCCAGCGCGCTGCCCGGCGGCTGAAATCCTGATGTCTTGCGGTACGGATCGATCCAGGTTTCGAAGCGTCTGAGGATGCGGGTAAGAAACATGAACATTCCATACTGCATGTCGCCCGAAAGTGTGCTGCGGTTTCGGGATGACGACATGCATAAAAACAAAAATCTAAAGGCTGTGGCGTGAATCCTTTTCACGCCTGAGCCTTTAGACGGATTCCCGCCCGCGGCAAAGTGGGGTGGATTGCCACCAGTCTTTTCGGGCGAGAAATGCACTTGCCCGCTGGGCGAACTTCCCCCATCACTTTGACGACAATCTGACGGGAGGTCTTATGCGTATTGCCATTATCGGAGCCGCCGGCATGGTCGGCCGCAAGCTTACTCAAAAACTGGTCAAGGACGGCGGCGTACGTGGAAGCGCCATCGAGCAGATGATTCTCGCCGATGTATTTCCGGCAGACGCACCTGCTGGTTTTCAAGGGGATGTGCAGGTTCTCTCGGGCGATTTTTCATCGCGCGAAGAACTCGACAAGCTGGTCGCCGCCAGACCGGATATCATCTTTCATCTCGCTGCGATCGTGTCCGGCGAGGCGGAACTCGATTTCGACAAGGGCTACCGCATCAACATGGACGGCATGCGCCACCTGCTTGAATCGATCCGCACAGCAAATGCCGCCGAGGGCTATTTGCCGCGGCTCGTCTTCACATCGTCGATCGCGGTCTTCGGCGCCCCCTTCCCCGAGACGATCCCAGAGGAATTCTACCACACGCCGCTGACCAGCTACGGTACGCAGAAGGAAATCTCCGAACTCCTGCTCGCCGATTACAGCCGCAAGGGCTTCGTCGACGGCATCGGCATCCGGCTGCCGACGATCTGCGTACGCCCCGGCAAGCCCAACAAGGCCGCCTCCGGCTTCTTCTCCAACATCATCCGCGAACCGTTGAACGGCGAGGATGCGATACTGCCGGTCTCGGACACCGTTCGCCACTGGCACGCCTCGCCACGTTCCGCCGTCGGCTTCCTGGTACACGCCGCCGAACTCGACACCGCCCGCCTCGGCCCCCGCCGCAACGTCACGCTGCCGGGCGTTTCCTGCACGGTGGAGGAACAGATCGAAGCCCTGCGCAAAATTGCAGGCGAGGACGCCGTGAAACTCATCCGCCGAGAGCCAGACGAGATGATCACGCGGATCGTTGCGGGTTGGGCAACGCGGTTCGATGCCTCGCGTGCTGAGGGACTCGGATTTACGGCTGACAAATCTTTCGAGGATATTGTCCGAGTGCATATCGAGGATGAATTGACGCCCGCAGCGCAATAGCAGGCATTCACCCCCTATTGAAAAAAACGCCGAGGCTTTCACCCCGGCGTTCTCAATCATTCAGCAGCAATCTCGGCCTCTTCCTCATCGTCTTCCCGCCGGGTCTTCGGCGCCAGCACCACCTGTTCGCCTTCCTCCGCATCGTCGGAGATGAAGCCGCCGGATTGGCGCGCCCAGAGATCGGCATAGATGCCGCCGCTTGCGACGAGCGTCGCATGCGTGCCCTGCTCGCGGATCGCGCCCTTGTCGAGCACGATCAGCCGGTCCATCTCGGTCAGCGTCGACAGGCGGTGGGCGATGGCGATCACCGTCTTGCCTTCCATCAGCTTGAACAGGTTTTCCTGGATCGCCGCTTCCACTTCGGAATCGAGCGCCGAGGTCGCCTCGTCGAGCACCAGGATCGGGGCGTCCTTGAGGAAGACGCGCGCGATTGCCACGCGCTGCCGCTGGCCGCCGGAGAGCTTCACGCCCCGTTCGCCGACCTGCGCATCGAGGCCTTTGCGTCCGTTCGGATCGACCAATGTCTCGATGAACTCCCAGGCATTGGCGCGCTTGGCGGCCTCGACCACCTCGGCGTCCGTAGCATTCGGCTTGCCATAGGCGATGTTGTCGCGGATCGAGCGGTGCAGCAGCGATGTATCCTGCGTCACCACGCCGATCTTGGCCCGCAGGCTGTCCTGCTCGACCTTGCTGATATCCTGCCCGTCGATGCGGATCTGGCCCGACTCCAGATCGTAGAATCTCAGCAGCACGTTCATCAGCGTGGTCTTGCCAGCGCCCGAACGACCTACGAGGCCGACCTTTTCGCCGGGCTGGATCGACAGCGAGATCGAATCGATGACGTTTCCGCCCGACTTGCCGTAGTGGAAGCCGATCTTGTCGAACTCGATACGACCTTCACTGGCTGCCAGCGGACCTGCATCGGCGACGTCGCGAATGTCCTGCTTCTTCGCCAGCATCGCCATGCCGTCATAGACCGTGCCGATATTCTCGAACAGCGCGGAAACTTCCCACATGATCCATTGCGACATGCCGTTGACGCGCAGCGAAAGCGCAATAGCGATGGCGATGGCGCCGGTCGAGATCGAACCGGACATCCAGAACCAGATCGAAAGCGCCGTAACACCAAAGGTAAGCACCGCGTTGTTGGCGTAGACAAGCCCATGGAAGGTCGTGACAAGCCGCATCTGCCGGTGCACTGTCTGCAGGAACGCGTCCAATCCTTCCCGGGCATAGGTCTCTTCGCGGCCGGCATGCGAAAACAGCTTCACCGTCGCGATGTTCGTGTAGCTGTCCACGATTCGGCCCGTCATCATCGAGCGGGTGTCGGCCTGCTGCTGAGAGATTTTCCGCATCTTCGGAATGAAGTACCAGAGAAGGCACGAATAGAACGCCACCCAGGCGCCGAGCGGCAGCATCAACCGCCAGTCGGCGCTGCCGATCACCACGAACATGGTGATGAAATAGCTCAGCACGTAGACGAAGACATCGAGCACCTTCATCGCCACTTCGCGAACTGCGAGCGAAGTCTGCATCACCTTGGTAGCGACGCGGCCCGCGAACTCGTTGGCAAAGAAGGTCATGCTCTGGCGCAGCAGATAGCGGTGCATCTGCCAGCGGCCGATCATCGGATAATTGCCGAGCAGCACCTGATGGATGACCAGCGACTGGAAGAACACCAGCAGAGGCAGCCCCAGCAGCGTGAACAGCGCCATCACCCAAAGACGAGCAGACTCGTCCTGCAGGAAGGTCTTTGGATCAGCCTTCGAAAGCCAGTCGACGATCTGGCCGAGGAAGTTGAACAGCATGACTTCGCCGACGCCGATGGCGGCCGTCATCACCGTCAGCAGGACAAGCCAGCCCACAACCGGGCGGGAATAATGATAGATGAATGCAAAAAGCCCCTCCGGCGGCCGCTGGGGCTCTTCGGAAGGATAGGGATTCACACGATTCTCAAACCAGGCGAACATAAGGAATTCTCCGGATAAGAGTCGCCGTAATGCGACTCTTGGGGAAATTGGCCGGTAGATTGCAGGCGGCGAAGGCAAATGCCGTCAGGATAAAACCGGTAAATCTAGGAAAGGCGAAGGATCCGTGGGATTTAGGACGCTCGTGGCATCATCCGGCGGAGGAAGCGAATAGCTGCAATGTTATCCATCTTTTACCCTCCTTGTTCTTCGCGTTAGAGATGGTTTTGGATAGACCCGTTTTCAACCGAACGCCAGACCCGTTATTGATCTTTATCGAGAGAAAACAGCTTGCGGCTGCAAATGTTGCGAATTGAGCACAGGTGCGGTAGCGGCTCTTATCGCTAAGGAACCAATCGATGTCCCTGCTCTCTATCGCTCTTTACCAGCCCGACATTGCCGGCAACACCGGCACGATTCTGCGGCTCGCCGCCTGCCTGGGTCTCACGGTCGAGATCATCGAGCCGGCGGGCTTCGACCTCTCCGACCGCAATCTCAAGCGCGCGGGCATGGATTATCTGGCGTCCGTCGCACTTACGCGGCATCTCGACTGGCGGCATTTCGAGGACTGGCGACGCGGCACCGGCCGCCGCCTGATCCTGGCTTCGACCAAGGCTGCGGACGTCTATACGGAGTTCCGGTACGAGAAGAACGACATCCTGTTGTTTGGGCGGGAAAGTGCCGGCGTTCCCGATGCGGTGCATGAGCACGCCGATGGCCGTGTGCTCATCCCTATGGTCGCGGGCCAGCGTTCGATCAATGTCGCCATGTCCGCTGCAATGATCGTGGGCGAAGCGCTCCGGCAGACAGGTTTCGGCGCTTAGTTCAGACCGATCGACATAGTTCAGGCCGGCATCAGCTGAATGGTAGCCGGCGCTAGGCGGACATCGCCTTGCCGTCCTTGAACGTATCTATATAGCCGATGAAATTATCGATCGGCAGCGGCTTGGACCAGTAATAGCCCTGGCCTGAATCGACGCCGAACAGCGACAGCATCGAGGCGGCGCGCTGCGTCTCCACGCCTTCCGCAACGATCCTCAAACCGAGCGCCTTGGCCATTCGGACGATGGCTTCAACCAGTGCCAGATCCTGGGCGCTGTCGAACATGGCGAAGACGAAGGACTGGTCGATCTTCAGCGTCGCGACGTCGAACTTGCCGAGATTGCCGAGGTTTGAATAGCCCTTGCCGAAGTCGTCGACCGAGAAGGAAATGCCCTTGGCGGCAAGCCGGCTGATCTGCCCCTTGATATCGTATTCGTCCTCCAGCAGCAGCGACTCGGTCAATTCGAGTTCCAGCGATTCCGGCGAAAGCCTGCTCACCTCGAGCGCATCGAGTACGACGTTCTCGAGGTTGCCGCGCTTGAACTGGATCGCAGAGATGTTGACCGCGACGGCGAAGTCCTTGTACCCGAGGTCCTGCATGCGCTTGCATTCGCGGCAAGCTTCCTGGATCACCCATTCGCCGATTTCGATGATGATGCCGGTGTCCTCCGCGACAGGAATGAAAACATCGGGTGGAACCGGCTTGTCGCCATCGGGGAACCAGCGCAGCAGCGCTTCCGCACCCTTGATCCTGCCTGTCTCCAGTTCGATCTTCGGCTGGAAATAAAGCTTGAACTGCTTCTTTTCAATCGCGGTCCTAAGCTGGGCTGCAAGTGATGCCGATGCCATGACCTTGTTGTTCATGGTCTCGTCGAAGAGCTTGAATGTATTGGCGCCCACGCCTTTGGCGCGATACATCGCGATATCGGCCTCGCGGCGCAGATGCTCGAAATTCACCGAGCCGTCCATGCGGATCGCTGCACCGACGGAACAGGTCATCATGATCACGTGCCCGCCTGCCTCGAGAGGCGCCGATACCCGCTTCTGAACATGCTCGGCAAGTGCTTCGACTTCTTCCGGCGTGATCGCCGACTGGCTCATCATGCCGAAGACATCGCCGCCGATGCGGAAAAGGAAGGCATCGCTGGCCACATCCGCAAGGCGCGCCGAGATCGCTTTCAGCACACCGTCGCCGAAGACATGGCCGAGGGAATCGTTCACCGCCTTGAAATTGTCGAGACCGACCATCAGCACCGTCGCCTTCGGACCGTCGCGGCCGGAAACCTCGTCGCGGTATTTCTTTTCCGCCATGAAGAGGTTCGGCAGGCCCGTCAGCGTGTCATGGTTGGCGAGCCGGAAAATCTCGTCCTCGGACGCTTTTGCCTTGCGATATTCCTTGTTGTAGCGCGACAGGAGCTGGCGCATATCGTAGGCTAGGATGAAGACTGTGACGGCGGTGACCGAATATAGCATCACGGCATCGCCGACATTCGACCAGTCGAAGGCAAAGCCCGAATAGTCGACCCAGCCGAATTCGTTGGCCAGACCAAGCGCGATCGTGTTGAGCAGCACGGCCGAATACATCATGACGAAGTGGCGCGGCGTGGCAAGGATCGCGGCAAACACCAGCGAGATCGAATTGCCGAGAATGATCTGGTCGCGCAGACCGTCGCCGGCCCATGTGATATAGGTGACAGCCGTGAAAATCGTCCACAGGAAGATGAACTGCGCCGCGGACGGACGGTCGGTGTCGTAATAGCGCCGCGCCAGGAAGAGGATGCAGAAGACGGCGCCAGCCGCGAGGCTGAGCCACAGGCCTCGGTCGAAAAGAACGTTGTTGACGATGGAAAGAACAATCAGCGCATTGATCGCGAGGATCATCTGCTTTACACGACGCGCATTATAGGTGGCGAGTGCCTTGATCACATCGATCTTGTCGGAGGTCGACAGCAGGAGATCGTCGGGCGAAGACGAGCGGCCGCCAGCATTGCTGCTGCCCTGGTCCGGTCTGAATCTCGAAAATAAATCAAATAACATCACGTGTCCGCTCAGTTGGCGCTGTTTTGCCTTGTATGGCTTTGGCGTGCAACCTGCCGTTTGTTGCCGGCACTCACTTTCCTAAGTTTGCCGGGAAAATCGTTGTGGTACCGGCACATACCCGGTCTAGACCCGATCTTTTAGTAAACTTTTAATGCGACACCCAAAATCCAGCATCTGCGAGACTGTTTGCCATCATGGTTGATTTTCCCTTTCGCTGCCAGTCACGAGTTGCTAACAGGCTCACGGAATCATTCGGACGGAAAATAGGCGAAAATGGAAAGACCTGACCTGCCAAAAGGTTTGCCTCCAGATATCGAGACGAAGAAGGAGCAGGCCCGGCACTGGTTTGAGGGCCTGCGCGACGCGATCTGCGCGGAATTCGAAACGCTGGAAAACGACCTTGCCGGGCCGCTCTCGCATTTCCAGCCGGGCAAATTCGTTAAAAAGCCGTGGCTTCGGGACGAGGGCCGCGGTGGCGGCGGCACCATGTCGACGCTTGAAGGCCGAGTCTTTGAAAAGGCGGCTATCCACACATCCACCGTGCACGGAGAATTCTCTCCCGAATTCCGTGGCCAGATGCCCGGCGCCAGCGAGGACCCGAGCTTCTGGGCGTCTGGCATTTCGCTGATCGCTCATCCCGTCAATCCGAACGTACCGGCCGTTCACATGAACACGCGCATGGTGGTCACCTCATCGCACTGGTTCGGCGGCGGCGCGGACCTCACCCCCGTGCTCGACAAGCGCCGGACGCAACAGGATCCGGACACGTTGCTGTTTCATAAGGCCATGGAGATTGCCTGTTCGCGGCATCCGGTGGCCGACTACCCGAAATTCAAGGCCTGGTGCGACGACTATTTCTTCCTGAAACATCGCAACGAAGCGCGCGGCGTCGGCGGCATCTTCTACGATTGGCAGCACTCCCCTGCCGAACAAGGCGGCTGGGAAGCCGACTTCGCCTTTACCCGCGATGTCGGCCGTGCTTTCGCACTGGTCTATCCCAAGATCGTCCGCGCCAGCTTCAACCAGCCGTGGACGGAGGCTGAACGTGACGAACAACTCGTCCGGCGCGGCCGCTATGTCGAGTTCAACCTTCTCTACGACCGGGGCACGATGTTCGGTTTGAAAACCGGTGGCAATGTCGAGGCCATTCTCTCCTCGCTGCCGCCGGTCGTGCGCTGGCCCTAAAGCAAGCGCCGAATATTTAAAGCGAATTTACTAAACCGCATTACCGCAAGACGGTGAAAAACCAAGCTTCATCGTGTCTTTCTAATGCAAACCGTGCTATGATTCGTCAGTTCCTGAGAAACTGGAGGAGTTGATCATGGAAAGTCTTGGAGACGACGTGTTTGCGTCAGCGACCGGCAAGGCCAGCGACCCTGCCACTTTAAGTTTCATCGAGCGCATATCCTGGTTCGAGCGGCAAAAGCCTGTCGAAGCGGACAACGACAACCTGTCGTCCCACATAGCGCGCGATGAGCAAGGTTCGGCATGCTTCGACAGCTGGGCGCTGCCTGATTTCATGAGGCACTGAACGTTTCTGGCGAGGTCAGTGCTTGAGCTTCGCCAGAAGTTCATCCTTCGACAGTTTGAAATTCGAAGATACCCATTGCTTTTCGAGGGTCGCCAGTTTTTCGCCGACCTGTGGCCCGGCCTCGAATCCAGCTTCAATCAGATCGGCGCCCTTTACGGGCATGACAGGCTTCCGCCATTTCACGGCGCGGTCCAGGAGTGAGCCGAGCCGCGCCACACGCGGAAGTTCTTCCACATTCCCTTCCGCCTTGGCTGACGTGTTGGCCAGCATGATCTTCAAATTCGCGTCCGCTCCAACCACGCCATTCGCGTAGAGCATCGCGTCGAACTGGGGTCCGGATATCTGGTCCGGTATCGTGGGATGCTCGGCGAATGCCTTTAGATAGCCACGTTCTGCGGTGGAGAGTTTCAGCCTATCGGCCATAGCCATGAGGCGCTCGCTATCCGGCGGCACGATCGCCGCAAGCCTCAACAGTGGATCCGGCGCCCAGCCGAACTTGCCCTCCGCAGCGACAAGGGCCGGCACGGCGTCGATTCCCCACTTCTCGGTTTCCGGCAGAACCACCGTCAGCACGCCAGCCGTCCGCATCCAGAGCAGCGCCCGGAACGGATCGGTGGCGGAAAGCAGCTTCTTCATCTCCGACCAGACCCGTTCGGACGAAAGCGTCCTGATCTTTTCCTTGGCAGCAGCACTCGCCTTGATGCCCTGTGCGTCAGGCCGGCCACGGCCATAATGGGCAAAGAACCGGAAAAAGCGGAGAATCCTGAGATGGTCCTCCCCGATCCGCTCCGCGGCATCGCCGATGAAGCGGATATTGGCTTTCTCGATGTCTTCGAGGCCGCCGGTATAGTCATGCACCAGCCCGGACTGATCGGCATAGAGCGCGTTGATGGTGAGGTCGCGCCTCCAGGCATCGGCTCGCCAGTCGGTGGTGAACTCGACCTGCGCATGACGGCCGTCCGTCTCCACGTCGCGGCGCAACGTCGTCACCTCGAACGGATGGCCATCGACCACCAGCGTCACGGTTCCGTGCTTGATACCGGTCGGCACGCATTTGATACCTGCGCCTTCAGCACGCGCCTGCACGTCCTGCGGCAGCAGGCTGGTTGCGATATCCATGTCGGAAACCGGGATGCCCATCAGGCTGTTGCGCACCGCGCCGCCCACGACGCGCGCTTCGCCGGCATCCTCGTTGAGCAAAGCGAGCACGCGCTTGAGCCCCGGATCCTGGAACCAGCCCTCGTCGGCGACCGATGTCATTCATATAGCCTTTCGTAAACCGAGCGGATAATGCCTGCGGTAATGCCCCAGATCCGCCAGCCGTCATAGGGTATGACATAGAACTTGTGGTTTCGGCCGTCCGTCGTCCACACATCCTCGTCATGATTTCCAGGGTTCATGAGATAGGCGAGCGGTACCTGGAAGACGTGCTCCACCTCATCCGGATTGGGGTCCAGCATGAAGCCGGGCCGGATCGTCGCGAGAACCGGCGTGATGCGAAAGCCGGACAGGACAGGTATCGGCGGCAGCGCGCCGATCACGTCGACAAAATGGCGGGCAAGCCCGATCTCCTCCTCCGCCTCCCGCACCGCCGCCACCTCGGCACTCTCGCCGGGATCGAGCTGGCCGCCGGGAAAGGCGATCTGGCCGGAATGCTTGCGAAGCGCATCGGTGCGCTTGGTGAGGATGACATGCGCCTCCTCATCTTCCACGATGCCGACCAGCACGGCGGCGTCTCTCAGCTTCATGCCCTTGAGCCCAAGATGCAGGCGGGCATTCAGGCGGTAATCTCCATACTCGAGAAAATCCTCGGCATTGCCGCCGCCATGGCCCTCCGCGCGGAGGCGAAAATCTGGTGCTGAAAATATGCTCATATCGAAAGCGCTTCCAGCTCGTCGGCGGGCATGACGGGAAAGAGTTTGCCGCCCGAGCGTATGCAGAACATCCTCACCCCGTCCAGTTCGACCCGTTCGCCCAGTTCCACAAGATCGTACATGACCGGCCGCGACACCAGCGCCTCCAGATTACCCCTGATATGCAAATAGGGCTTCAATTCGTGATTTTCGCCGTAAATCTCGAACCGCAATGCGTGATCCGGACCCGCTTCCGCGACATCACCAACATTTGTACGGAACGTGAGAACTTGGCTGGCGCCCTCGCCGCTCACCGCCATCTCGACGGCGAGAAAGGGTGCGTCCTGCACGCGTATCCCCACCTTTTCCACCGGCGTAACCAAATAGGTCTTGCCGTCGTCATCTTTCCGCAACACGGTCGAAAACAGGCGCACCAGCGGCTGGCGGCCGATCGGCGTGCCCATGTAGAACCACGTTCCGTCAGCGCGGATTTCCATGTCGATATCGCCGCAAAAGGGTGGATTCCAGCGCTCCACGGGCGGCAGGCCGGTCTTGTTGTTGGTGTCATCAGCCGCCCGCGCGATCAGCGCGGCAAGCTGCCCGGCATCCTTCAGGGCACTTATTTCGCCGTCTGCCATTGTTCGGTCCTCATCACCATCAATATGGGTGACGCAATCTTGATTGGAAAGCCGCTTGTCTGTTGTGGATACCCCTGTAAGGTTGAGAAGGCGCTTTAGACAAGCTGAAATTCCGATTCGTTCGGCGGCATATTATTTCCGGAGGTTTTCATGGGTGTAATGACACCGGCGGAAGGCACGATCGACGAGGCGGCTGTCGCAGCGGAAGCCGAACAGGCGCTGGACGATATCGCACGCATCAAGGCGGAGACCGCAAAGGCGATCTTCGGCCAGGAAGCCGTCGTTGAACAGACGCTGCTTGCAGTGCTCTCAGGCGGCCACGCACTGCTTGTCGGCGTACCGGGCCTGGCAAAGACCAAGCTCGTGGCCACGCTCGCCACGGTGCTCGGTCTCGCGACCAGCCGCATCCAGTTCACGCCTGATCTGATGCCGTCGGATATTCTGGGCTCCGAAGTCATGGACCAGGACGCAGCCGGCAAGCGCAGCTTCCGCTTCGTCAAGGGTCCGGTCTTCACCGAGCTCCTGATGGCCGACGAGATCAACCGCGCCAGCCCGCGCACCCAGTCGGCGCTGCTGCAGGCCATGCAGGAATACCATGTGACGATCACCGGCCAGCCCTACGCGCTGCCGCAGCCGTTCCATGTGCTCGCGACCCAGAACCCGTTGGAACAGGAAGGCACCTACCCCCTTCCCGAGGCGCAGCTCGACCGCTTCCTGCTTGAAATCGACGTCGAGTATCCGGATTTCGATGCAGAAAAACGCATTCTGCTCGAAACGACAGGCGTCCGCGAACAATCCGTGCAGGGCATGATCGACGCGAAGCGCCTGCAGCAGATCCAGACCCTGATCCGCCGCATGCCGGTATCCGAAAGCGTGCTTGAAGCGATCCTCAAGCTCGTGCGTTCGGCCCGTCCCGGCAATGGCAACGAGTTCGCCGACCAGAAGGTCGCCTGGGGACCCGGCCCCCGTGCCGGCCAGGCCCTGATGCTGACCGCACGCGCACGCGCGCTCTATGAAGGCCGTTTCGCTCCATCCGTCGATGACGTCATCGCGCTCGCGGCCCCTGTGCTGCAACACCGCATGGCGCTGACCTTCGCCGCCCGCGCCGATGGCGTGACGATGAAGGAAGTGATCGCAAAACTCGTGGCTCCCCTCAGGGCCGGCTGACAGGCCGGATAAGGAAAGACAAGCCCGACCTTGGCACCCATTGGCCAGACCGTTCCTGCCACGACGCCCGACGCTGCTCTTTTCCGGGCGCGCGAACGCGCGCGCCTTTTGCCCGATTGCCTGGTGGAAGCCAAACGCATCGCCAATACCGTGATCTCCGGCTGGCACGGGCGCAAGAAGAAGGGCATCGGCGAAAACTTCTGGCAGTTCCGGCCTTTCGTGGATGGCGACAGCCTGTCGCGCATCGACTGGCGCCGATCCGCGCGCGACGACCATACTTATATCCGCGACCGCGAATGGGAAGCCGCGCACACGATCTGGCTCTGGGCCAGCCTTTCGCCCTCGATGATGTACAAGTCGCAACTGGGCCTCGTCTCCAAGGAAAGCCGCGCTTTGGTGCTGATGCTCGCCACCGCCGAGATCATGGCGCGCTCCGGCGAACGAATCGGCTGCCCCGGCGTTATGGAACCGGTGGCCGCCCGCAACGCGGCGGAACGACTGGCCACCGCGCTGATGCATGCCGATATTTCCTCAAGCCTGCCGCCGACCGGCATGATCCGTGGTTCGAGCGACGTCGTCCTGTTCGGCGATTTCCTTGAGCCCCCCGATGACGTCATCGCGACGCTGCAGCCCCTCTCCCGGCGCGGCTTGCGTGGACATGTCGTGGAGGTCTCCGACCCGGCCGAAGAAAGCTTCCCCTATGCGGGCCGCGTGGAATTCTCCGACCCGGCAACCGGCAGGAAATTCCTCTCAGGCCGCTCCGAACTTCTCAAGGACGAATACCGCCAGCTTTATTTTGCCCGGCGCGAATCCCTGCGGGACGGACTGAGGCATCTCGGCTGGAACTTCGTGTCGCACAATACGGGACGGCCCGCCTCGGAAGCGCTCGTCTCGGTCCATATGTATCTCTCGGGCCAGCCGGGCCGAACCGAAGGGAGCCGCTGATGGGGGCCCTTGCGTTCGCCACGCCGCTGATCCTGACTGCGCTCATCGCGTTGCCGCTGATCTGGTGGCTGCTGCGCCTGACACCGCCGCGCCCGGAAAAGGAAGTGTTTCCGCCGTTCCGCATCCTGTTGGCGCTGGGGAAACGCGAGGAGACGCCGGCAACGACGCCCTGGTGGCTGCTCCTGCTCCGCCTTGTGCTCGCCGGCCTGATCATCATCGCGCTTGCCGGCCCGCTTCTCAATCCGAATGCGGCCACGCTTTCATCGAGCGGCCCGCTTGCAATCGTCTTCGATAACAGTTGGGCATCGGCACCAGCTTTCGACCGCCGCCGCGCCACGGCGGAATTCCTCATCGAGGAAGCCCGAGACAAGGACCTGCCGGTGAGCCTCGTCTTTACCGCTGACGAGACCCATGACGCGACCTTCGGTAGCGCGTCCGACGCATTGACACGGCTCGCCGCGTCCGTGCCGAGACCGCTTCCCGCTGTTCGTGGCTCGGTGATACCCGCCCTCAATGCGGCCTTTTCCGATGCGAAGCCCTCGACGCTCGCATTCATCACCGATGGCGTCGCCGCCGCACAGGACCGACCATTCATCGACGGCCTCGCCGCGCTGGGTGCAAGCGATTTCCGCGTCATCGGCCGTGACAATCCCGATGCCGTCGCGCTGACCGCAGCCGCCAACACGTCTGACCAGATGAGCGTGACCGCGGCCCGGCTCGACCCGGCGGGCGAACAGACCCTGACCGTTTCGGCGCGTGACATGCAGGGACACATCCTCGCCAACACCAATATCGTCTTCAAAACAGGCGACCGCTCGGCCGAGGGAATGATCGACGCACCGTTCGAACTGCGCAACGATTTCGCCCGGCTGACCATAGACGGTTACGAGACATCAGGCGCCGTCAGGCTGCTCGACGACAGCTTCAAGCGCCGCAGCGTCGGCCTGATCTCGGGCGAAGTGGGCGACCGCAGCCAGCCGCTGCTGTCGCCGCTCTATTACATCACCCGCGCGCTCTCGCCCTATGCCAACCTTTCGCAGCCTGAGAGCAACGACCTCGCAACCTCGATCCCGGCGATGATCCAGACGGGGCCATCCCTGATCATGCTCGCCGATATCGGCCGCATGCCAAAAGCGGCTGAACAGGCGCTGCAGCAATGGATCGAACGCGGCGGCACGCTCGTTCGTTTCGCCGGACCGAGGCTGGCGACGGCGCCGGCCGACGATCCCTTGATCCCCGTGACGCTGCGCGCAGGCGAGCGCGCATTGGGCGGCTCGATGTCCTGGGCAACGCCGCAGCCGCTCGACGCCTATCCCGAGGCCAGCCCGTTCTATGGTCTCAAGGCACCGGAAGGCGTGCTGGTCAACCGCCAGGTTCTCGCCGAACCATCGAGCGAATTGCAGGCCATGACATGGGCGAACCTCCGTGATGGTACGCCGTTGGTGACCGCCAAGAAGCTCGGCAACGGCCGCATCGTGCTCTTCCATGTCAGCGCGGAATCCTCGTGGTCCAACCTGCCGCTCTCCGGCGATTTTGTCGAAATGCTGCGCCGCATCGTGCAGATTTCCTCGACCGCGGCCCAGGCCACCACCACGGCGGAAGGCAAGATGGTGCTTCCCCCCTTCCGGATGCTGACCGCCAAGGGCACGATGACCACGGAGAAAGGCCTCGCAAAACCCATCGAAGCGATTGGCCAGACGCGCGTCAGCTTCGCCAATCCGCCGGGCCTCTATGGCAGCGAGGATGGTTTCCAGGCGCTCAACCTGGTCAACGGCCAGGACGCGCTGGCGCCAATCCGCCTGCCGGATAGTCTGGCTTACAGCGAATCCGGCTTCATCGGCGATGGCAGCCTGTCGCTCAAACCATGGCTGCTGACTGCGGCCGTGCTGCTGGCGCTGGCTGATACATTCGCGATGCTTCTGCTCGGCGGAGCTTTCACGCGTCGCCTCGGCGCCACCGCTGCGGCCGCGATGGTGGCGTTCGGTCTCGCCGGCATCGCGCCCGACCGCGCGCGCGCCGACGATTCCCGACCCGGCGACGAACAGCTGATGGCCCGGCTCGACAAGACGCATCTTGGTTACGTGATCACCGGCGAGGCCGAGGTCGACCATATATCCGAACGTGGCCTCGCGGGCCTCACCGATTATCTCTACTACCGCACGACGCTCGAGCCCGGCGACCCGGTCGGCGTCGATATCGCCAAGGACGAACTCTCCGTTTTCCCGATCCTCTACTGGCCGATTTCGGCAACCGCCAGCATGCCGAGCGAACAGACGATCAGCCGCATCGATGCCTATATGCGCGCCGGCGGCACCGTGCTGTTCGACACGCGCGACCAGTTCTCGTCGATCTCGGCAACGGGTTCCGTCAGCCCGAACACCGAGCGGCTGCGCGCCATTCTCGCCAATATCGACATTCCGCCGCTCGAATCCGTGCCGTCCGATCACGTCCTGACCAAGAGCTTTTACCTGCTCAAGGCCTATCCCGGCCGCTATTCCGGCAGCCCGCTCTGGGTCGAGGCATCGACCAGCAAGGCCGATCCGTCGAGACCGGCGCGCGCAGGCGACGGCGTGAGCCCGATCATGATCACCGGCAACGATTTTGCCGGCGCTTGGGCGATCGACGACGCCGGAGCGCCGCTGCTGCCGCTCATCCCACCCGACGAGAACCAGCGCGAAATGGCCTACCGCACCGGCGTGAACATCATGATGTACATGCTCACCGGCAACTACAAGGCCGACCAGGTCCATGTGCCGGCGCTGCTCGAAAGACTGGGGCAGTAGGATGAGCGTCACCTTCGATCCACTTCTGTCACCGTATCTCATTGCCCTGCTGGCGCTGGCCGCCCTGTCTTTTGCCGGCCTTGGTCTCTATCGCCGCCAGCGCGGCATGGTCCTGCGCACCATCGCGCTGGCACTGCTCGTCGGCGCGCTGATCAATCCCGTTATCCTCAACGAGGAACGCGAGCCCCTGCCGACAATCGTCGCGATCGCCGCCGACCGCAGCCAGAGTCAGGATGTCGGCGACCGCAAGGTACAAACGGATGAAGCCATCAGCCAGCTGAAGACCGCGCTAGGCCGCTTCAGCGGCATCGAGACGCGCGTCATCGATGCGGGCCGCGACACCGGTTCCGACACGCCCTCGACCATGCTGTTCTCCAATCTCGCCAGCGAACTGGAGGACGTGCCGCCGAGCCGCATCGGCGCCGTGATCTCGATCACCGACGGGCAGGTGCACGACATCCCGCGCGGCAACAAGCTGTCCGGCATCGATGCGCCGGTGCATGGGTTGATTACCGGCAAGCCGAATGAATTTGATCGCCGCATCGAGATCGTCAAGGCACCGCGCTTCGGGCTGGTCGATCAGGAACAAGAACTGACGCTCAGAGTCATCGACGATGGCGTCAAACAATCTGCGCCCGCCGAGGTCACCGTCCGCGTCAATGGCGAGGTCACCAACCGCATGGAAGCGACCCCGGGCGAAAACCGCGTGGCGCGCTTCAGGCTGCCCCGCGCCGGCAACAACATCCTGGAAATCGCCGTCGCCGAAATCCCCGGCGAAGTGACCCCGATCAACAACCGCGTGGTCCACAATATCGACGGCATTCGCGAGAACCTGCGCGTGCTTCTGGTCTCGGGCGAGCCGCATGCCGGCGAGCGCGCCTGGCGCAATCTCCTGAAATCCGATGCCTCCGTGGACCTCATCCACTTCACCATCCTGCGGCCACCCGAGAAGCAGGACGGCACGCCGATCAACGAACTGTCGCTGATTGCCTTCCCCACCCGCGAACTCTTCGTCGACAAGATCAAGGATTTCGACCTGATCATCTTCGACCGCTACCAGCATCGCGGCGTGCTGCCGATCCTCTACTACGACAACATCGCCCAGTATGTGAAGGAAGGCGGCGCGTTGCTGCTGGTCTCCGGGCCTGAGCATGCCGGTGCGGAATCGATCGCCTATACGCCGCTCTCGGCCGTGCTGCCCGCCATGCCGACCGGCGCCATGAACGAGAAGGCCTTCTTCCCGCGCCTCTCGGACATCGGGAACCGGCATCCGGTCACACGCGGCCTGATGGGCGCCAATACTGAGCCGCCGCACTGGGGTCGCTGGTTCCGTTCGGTGACGGTCAATCCACCGGAGGGCAACATCCTCATGGATGGGCCCGACAAGTCGCCGCTGCTGGTGCTCAACCGCAATGGCGAAGGCCGCGTCGCGATGCTGCTCTCCGATCAGGGCTGGCTCTGGGCGCGCGGCTTCGAGGGCGGCGGCCCGCATGTCGATCTCTACCGGCGCATCGCCCATTGGCTGATGAAGGAGCCGGCGCTCGAGGAAGAGGCGCTGACCGCCAGCTCGCGCGGTCGCAACATCGAGATCAACCGACAGACGCTCGGCAAGCAGGTTCCGCCGGCGACCGTCAAAGCGCCAGATGGCAAGGCAAGCGAAATTGCGCTCACCGAAACCGAGCCGGGCCGCTTCACCGCGACGTTCAAGACCGCCGCGACCGGCCTCCACGAGGTCCGGAACGGTGAATTCACCACGCTGGTCCATGTCGGCGCCGTCGATGCGCCCGAATTTCGCGAGATGGTTTCAACCACCGAGAAACTTGCACCGATGGCAAAAGACAGCCGCGGCATCGTCCGCCGCCTCGACCAGGGCAACGGCACCGTCGAACTGCCACAGATTCTCACCGTGCGCGGCCAGGTCCGCGTCAGCGATCCCGACCGCATGGTCATACGCATGACGGATGAAACGGAATTGAAGGGCGTCACATCGCTGCCGCTGTTCGCTGGCTTCATGGGCCTGGGCCTGCTCGCGCTGGCGATCGGCTCGACTTGGTGGCGCGAGGGGCGCTGAGTCAGTTGACTTGAAGGAAGGGCCGCCTGAGAGGCCCCTCCTCCTCATCGCGACCGTGAACTTACATCATGCTCTTGTGCGCCTTGTCCATATGCATCATGCAGTCGTCCGCCTTATTCATCTTCATGGAATCCTTGGCCATCGTCATTTCCTTCATGGCCTTGTCCTTCATCGCCATGTCCTTCATGCCGTCGATGTCCTTGTCCATTTTCATCATGGTCGCCTCGTCGCATTTCATCATCATGGCTTCGGCCATGGCGGGCATGGCGAGTGCGCCGGCGAGAACGGCGGCGGCGAGCGTGATCTTCAACATGGTAATCTCCTCGGTATTTCGGGCGACATTGCCCCTGGGCACAGTTTCTCTATCGGCCGGCAAGTGATTGCCGGACCCTAGAATTTCTGGAACTGGATACGTGTCGAAGGCCGCCTCGCGAGCGAGCCTTCATGTTGACTACGAAGAAGAGACCGTGATTGTTACAGGCTCGTCAAATGATTGTGGTGCGTCGCAGATCATGGATCAGGCCGCATAGCCGGGGCCGGACTTTTGAGCTATCACATCCGGCAAGGGCGCCGAGACCGCCATTTCGCTCACATTTCACGGAGATGTAACAAAGTCGTGTACCGAACCGTAGGGGACAATATCGGGTGACCAGTTCGGCGCGCGAAGAGCAATGGGCAGCGTGGATGCGCGCGGCGATCGATGGCGACAAGCAGGCCTATCAACGCTTTCTTGAAGCCGTCGTGCCCCACCTGCGCGGCCTGGCCAAGCGGCGCTGCGAACAGTTTCGCGCACCGGCCAGCGAAGCCGAGGATGTGGTGCAGGAAGTGCTGCTGGCGGTGCATTTGAAGCGTGGAACATGGGATCCGTCGCGCCCGATCGGACCATGGCTTTCGACCATCGTGCGCAACAAAATGGTCGATAGCCTTCGCCGCCGCGGCCGGCACATCAACGTGCCGATCGAGGATGTGATCGAGACGCTGGAAGCGGTTGAAGATACCGACGCCATGGACCTCCGCGACGCCGAGCGCCTGCTCGAACGTCTCGGCGATCCGCAGCGCGACATCGTACGTTCGATCTCGCTGAATGGAGCGGGCATTCGCGAAACTGCCGAGAGGCTGAAAATGACGGAGGGTGCGGTGCGCGTGGCGCTGCATCGCGCTTTGAAGACCCTCGCGGCTCTATACCGGAGTAATGAACGTGAAGACTGACGATCTTATTACGCTACTTGCGGAGGATGCGCCGGTTCGCACGCGGCTCGGCCCAGTCGTCGCCTTTGCGCTTTTGGCCGGCATTGTGATATCGGCGATCGTCTTCATTTCGACCATCGGCATGCGCCGTGACATGGCGGATGCGATGGAAACCGCCCGCGTGATACTGAAGATCGGCGTGACACTGGTACTTGCGATTGCGGCATCGAGCCTGGTCTTCCGGATCGGTCGCCCTGCTGCACCGCTTAAGACACGCAGCTTGTTTCTCCTCGTCCCGCTGGCACTCATTGCCGCAGCCGTCGTCGCGGAACTGGCCATGGTGCCATCCGATAGCTGGAGAACCCGGATGATGGGCAACAACGCCCGCTTCTGCATGATGTTCATTCCAGTGCTGGCGCTCGCGCCGCTTACCGCGTTCATGATCGCATTGCGCAATGGCGCGCCTGACAGTCCCGGGCTCTCCGGCGCGGTCGCCGGTCTCGCGTCGGGTGCCATAGCTGCTGCCATCTACGCCTGGCATTGCACCGATGACAGCCCGCTCTTCGTCGCCACATGGTACACGTTGGCAATCGCGATCATCACGGCGATCGGCTATTTCGCCGGCAGGCGTCTGTTGCGCTGGTGAGCGATCAGGCAACGGCGCGCACGGGCATCGCGCTCTCCTGATCAGGGTGCCACCACCGGATTTCGCCCTTCAGCCGCTCGTGAACACCATCGGCCATTGGCACGACAAGAATCCTTCTGGGATCGACCGGCGCCGGAAACATCAGCGCATTATAGGTAACCTTCTCGAAGCCGAGCGGCATGTAATAGGGCGGGTCGCCGACGAGGATTACGCCCTCGGAGCCCTTCTTGCGCGCGGCCTCCACCGCGATCCGAACGAGTTCCCGGCCGATGCCCATATTCTTGTGCGATGGCCGCACCGCGAGCGGTCCGAGCAGATGGCCCTTCACGCCACCCGCCAGCACGGGCGTCATGCGCACCGAGGCGATCGTCTCGCCGAGATCGGCGCAGACGAAGGACAGCGACAGGTCATGCGGCCCCTGCTCCCGGATGCGGGCCGCGGCGCGCGCGAACCGGCCGGGGCCGAAAGCTTCTTCGTTGATATGCTCGATGGCGTCATGATGCGACGCATCTTCGGTCAGATAGACAAGATCATGCTTTTTCATGGAAAGGACAGTTCCCGGAGACGACAATATGCGATGAAGGCTCGCGCGGCTTACGCACGGGCGGTAACGAGGTTCATCGCGGTCGTCGTAGCAGGGTCATGCTGTCGGTCTATCCCTTTAGGAAGTGAAATCGCCGATAGCAGGAATTTTTCGATCCGCCAAGAGCCAAAACGCAGCGTTCATACTTTTGCCTCTCGTCATCGCGCATTTTGATCGCCACATTGCCACGACGACAAGATCAAGAACATGGAGAGACATAATGGGATTGCTGGTCAACGGCGAATGGAAAGATGCCTGGTACGACACGAAGGATACGGGCGGGCAATTCGTGCGCTCGGCCGCGCAGTTCCGCAATTTCGTCACCGCTGATGGTAGCGCTGGTCCCACGGGTAAGGCCGGCTTCAAGGCCGAGAGCGGCCGCTACCATCTCTATGTCTCGCTCGCCTGCCCCTGGGCGCATCGCACGCTGATCTTCCGCAAGCTGAAGGGTCTCGAAGACCACATCTCGGTTTCGGTCGTACACTTCCTGATGCTGGAAAACGGCTGGGAGTTCAAAGCAACCGACGGCGCGACCGGCGACCATTTGTTCGGCCTGGATTACCTCTACCAAGTCTACACCAAAGCCGATCCCAACTATTCCGGCCGCGTGACGGTGCCGGTCCTGTGGGACAAACAGACGGGCACCGTCGTCTCCAACGAATCCTCCGAAATCATCCGAATGTTCAATTCCGCCTTCGATGGCATCACCGGCAACAACCAGGATTTTTATCCCGAGCCCCTCCACGCCGAAATCGACGAGCTCAACGCGCTCGTCTATGACGCGGTCAACAATGGCGTCTACAAATGCGGATTTGCCACCAGCCAGGCGGCCTACGAGGAGAATTTCGACAAGCTGTTTGCCACGCTCGACCTGCTCGAAGCGCGGCTGGCGGGCAGGAAGTTCCTGTTCGGCGATCGATTGACCGAAGCCGACTGGCGGCTCTTCACCACGCTCATCCGCTTCGACCCCGTCTATGTCGGCCATTTCAAATGCAACAAGAAGCGTATCATGGATTATTCCAACCTGCAGACCTATCTCAAGACACTGTACAATGAGCCCGGTGTCGCCGAGACGGTGAGCCTCGACCACATCAAGAATCACTATTACCAGAGCCACAGGACGATCAACCCGACCGGCATCGTTCCTGTCGGGCCGCTGCTTGATCTCGCCTCCTGACGCCGCTAGAACCCGGGCTCGATAAGCAAGGAGCCTGGGCATGACGGTAACGATCCTCGACGGCGGCATGGGCCGTGAACTCGAACGCAGCGGTGCGCCTTTCCGCCAGCCCGAATGGTCAGCACTGGCGTTGATGGAATCGCCGCAGCATGTCGGGATGGCGCATGCCGCTTTTGCCCGGAACGGCGCCGACGTCATCACAACCAATTCCTATGCCGTGGTACCCTTTCATATCGGCCAGGAGCGTTTCGAGGCGGAAGGTCTGCGCCTAATCGATCTTGCCGGCCGCATCGCGCGCACGACCGCCAACGAATTCGGCATCCGCGTCGCGGGTTCATTGCCGCCCGTGATGGGTTCCTACCGTCCGGATCTCA
>Ga0307515_10001889_pt1 | contig 46606 bp, 44 predicted proteins | sample 17_EM_MG_FD_194513 | JGI IMG/M metagenome (GOLD analysis project Ga0307515, IMG submission 194513) | Populus trichocarpa ectomycorrhiza microbial communities from riparian zone in the Pacific Northwest, United States - 17_EM | ecosystem: Host-associated > Plants > Roots > Unclassified | place... | reverse complement strand
GCCTGCGAGGTGGCGACGACGTTGCGTGCCATCAGCGGGCTGCGGATGGTGGGGTAGGGGTTGTTCCAGTCGAAGTTCATGGTCGCGTCCGGTGAATCGGGAGGGTCAGCGTTGGCGGGGGTCGAGCGCGTCGCGCAGGCCGTCGCCGAGGAGATTGAAAGACAGTACCAGACCGAAGATCGAGAGGCCGGGCCACACGGCCATCCACGGGGCGTTGTCGATGAAATTCTTGGCGGTATTGAGCATGCTGCCCCAGCTCGGCGCGGGTGGCTGCTGGCCCAGGCCGAGGAAGGACAGGCTGGCCTCGGCGATCACGGCCGATGCGATGGCCAGCGTGGCCTGCACCACCACCGGCGCGGCGATGTTGGGCAGCACATGGCGCAGCGCGATGCGCAGCGGCGGGTTGCCGACGGCGCGTGCGGCCTCGATGAAGTCTTCGACCTTGACGTTGATGACCTGCGCGCGCGTGAGCCGCACGAAGATCGGTGTGGCCGACACGCCGATGGCGATCATCGCGTTGGTGAGGCTCGGGCCGAGAAAGGCCGCGAGCGCGATGGCGAGGATGAGAAACGGGCACGCGAGAAACGCATCGGTGATGCGCGAGATGAGCCCGTCGACCCAGCCGCCGATGAAGCCCGCCGCCAGGCCGATGGGCACGCCGAGCAGCAGCGAGATCGTCACCGACACCACGCCCGCGAGCAGCGAGGCGCGCGTGCCCCAGATCACGCGCGAGAGCACGTCGCGGCCGATTTCGTCGGTGCCGAACCAGTGCTCGGCACTCGGCGCCTGGCGGATGGCGCTCCAGCTGGTGGCGATGGGGTCTTGCGGCGCGATCCACGGCGAGAAGAGCGCCATCGCGACGAAGGCCAGCACGACGGCCAGGCCGACGAGCGCCCCGCGGCGGCGGCGCAGCTTGCGCCAGGCACGGCGCCAGGGGCCGGCCGGCGTGGCAGGGGTGGCGGCGTGGGGCGCTGGGAGCACGGCAGACATTGGTTCTCAGCTTCTCAGCCGCGGGTTGACGAGAAAGTAGGCCATGTCGGCCAGCAGGTTGAGCACGATGTAGGCGGTGGCGGTGACCAGCACCACGCCTTGCACCACCGCGTAGTCGCGGTTGAACACCGAGTCGACGATCAGCTTGCCGAAGCCGGGAATGGTGAACACCTGCTCGGTGAGCACCGCGCCCGACAGCAGCGTGCCGAGCTCCAATGCACCCAGCGTGATGATGGGCGTGAGCGCATTGCGCAGCGCGTGCTTGAGCACCACGGTGCGCTCGTTCAGGCCCTTGGCGCGCGCGGTGCGCACGTAGTCGGCCGACATGACCTGCAGCATCGCGCTGCGCGTGTGGCGCATCAGCACTGCGGCGATGGCGTTGCCCAGCACGAAGGCCGGCATGATCATCGCGGCGAGGTTGGCGCCGAGGTCTTCGAACGGGCTCACGTAGCCCGACGCCGGCAGCCAGCCGAGCTGCACCGAGAACAGCAGGATCATCAAGATGCCGAGCCAGAAGTTGGGTGTGGAGATGCCCCACAGCGCGAACACATTGGCCGCGTAATCCCACGCGCTGCCGCGCCCCACGGCCGATACCACGCCGGCCGGGATGCCGATGACGAGCGCGATTCCGAACGCCAGCAGCGCGAGCTCCACCGTGACCGGCAGCTTCTGCAGCACGAGGTCGAGCACCGGCTCCTGGCTGCGCACCGACTCGCCCAGGTCACCGCGCAGCACGCCGCCGATCCAGTACGCATAGCGCATGGGCAGCGGCTCGTCGAGGTGGAGCTTGGTGCGCAGGTAAGCGACGACGGTCGGGTCCTGGTCTTCACCCGCGAGGATCATGGCCGGGTCGCCGGGCAACAGTTGCTGCAGCCCGAAGATCAGCATCGACACGAAGATCAGTGTCGGGATGATCGTGGCGACGCGCTTGATGAAGAAGTCGAACATCGACGGTGCGGTGACGAGGTGTCAGGAGGCCAGCTTCAACCCGGTGACGCGCAGCAACCCGTCGGGGATCTCGCGCACGCCCGACAGCTTGGCGTTGTAAGCCCACAGCCAGTTGCGGTGGTACAGGTAGATCAGTGGGCGCTCCTTGTTGACGCGCTCGGCGATCTGCTCGAACACCTTCTTGCGTGCGGCGGGGTCGCGCAGCTCGCGTGATTGCGTCAGCAGCTTGTCGGTCTCGGGGTCGCAGTAGCCGGCGTAATTGAGCGGCTGCTTGCAGCCGTGGAAGCTGAACAGGTTGCCGTCGGGGTCGGCGCGGCCGCTCCAGGCCAGCACGTAGGCTTCGTAGTCGCCCTTATCGGCCATGTTGAGGCCGGTGGAGAACTCGGCCACCTGGATCTTCACGTCGAAGCCGGCTTCGCGCGTCATGGCCTGCACCACCAGTGCGAGGCGCTGCGTGTCGGATGTGGTGGGCACCAGCAGCGTGAAGCTCGGGTTGGGCACGCCGGCTTCCTTCAGCAGCTGCTTGGCGCGCGCGATGTCGCGCTTGGGCACCGGCACGTTCTTGGCGTAGTAGGCATTGGTCGGTGCGACCCATTGGTTGCCGATGGTTGCTTCCTTGTCCATCACCACCTGGGCCAGGCCCGCGCGGTCGAGCGAGAGTTCGAAGGCTTCGCGCACGCGCGCATCGCGGCCCAGCGGATTGGCTTTCGCCTTGTCGCTCTTGCCGATGTTGATCGTGATGCCCTGGTAGCCGATCTCGGTGATGCGCGAGGTCTTGAGCTTCTTGTCGGACTGCAGCTTGGCGATGTCGCTCGAGGCCACGCGTTCGATGAAGTCGAGCTGGCCGGCCTTGAGGTTGGACAAGCGCACCGTGGCATCGGTGATCGGTGTGTAGACGAGCTTGTCGAAATGGATGGCCGCGGCGTTCCAGTACTGCGGATAGCGCTCGAGCACGATGCGGTCTTGCGCCACGCGCTCGACGAACTTGAACGGGCCGGAGCACACTGGCTTGAGGCCGAACTTGTCGCCGGCGGCCTGCGCGGCTTTGGGCGAGACCATCATGCCGGCGCGGTCGGCCAGCTGCGCGAGCAGCGGCGAGAAGGGCGCGGTGAGGTTGAGCTTCACGGTGCTCGCATCGACCACGTCGACGCTGGCCACCGGCGCCAGCTCGCCGCGGCGGTTGGAGCCGGGCAGGGTCTTGTGGCGTTCGATGTTGAACTTGACGGCGGCCGCGTCGAACTTCTCGCCGTCGTGGAAGGTGACCCCCTGGCGCAGCTTCAGCGTGAGTGTTTTGCTGTCGGCCGACCACTCGTAGCTGGTCGCGAGCTGCGGCTGGATGGCGAGCTTCTCGTCGATGTCGAACAGCTTGTCGCACAGCGCCGTGAACACCACGCGGCCGACGAAGCTGCGCGCGAGCGAGGGGTCGAGCACGTCGGGGTCTTCGGCCAGACCGACGCGCAGCGTTTGCGCCTGGGTCGCGAAAGGTGCCAATGCGATCAACAGCGCGGCGCAGAGCAGTCGGGCAGAAAGCTTCATGGGTTCAATCTCCAAGGACAAACGTTCTCAGGGCGCCGCCGCGGAGGGCGACACGAAGGCGGATTGCAGGCGCGCGAGGCGTGCTCGTGCCGCGGTGATCGCCGCTGTTTGCGGCAGTGCGGCCGTGGCCGGAATCTCGCGCCAGAAATGGCAGGCGACTGCGTGGCCGTCGATCAACTCGAGCGGCGGCGTGGCTTCGGAGCACAGCGGCCGTGCGTGTGGGCAGCGGGTGTGAAAGTGGCAGCCCGTGGGCGGCTTGAGCGGGCTCGGCACATCGCCGGCCAGCAGCGTGCGTTCGCGTTGCAAGCCGGGTTCGGGCAAGGGAATGGCCGACAGCAGCGCCTGCGTGTACGGGTGGCGGGGCGCGGCGAACAGCGCACGTTTGTCGGCTGTCTCGACGATGCGGCCGAGGTACATCACCGCGATGCGCGTGGCGATGTGCTTCACCACCGCGAGGTCGTGCGCGATGAAGAGATACGCCAGGCCGAAGCGGCGCTGCAGGTCTTGCAGCAGGTTGACGACCTGGGCCTGCACCGACACGTCGAGTGCCGACACCGCCTCGTCGCAGACGATGAGCTTGGGCTCGACGGCGAGTGCACGCGCGATGCCGATGCGTTGCCGCTGGCCGCCCGAGAACTCGTGCGGGTAGCGCTGTGCGTGTTCGGCCGCCAAGCCCACGGTGTGCAGCAGCTCGGCCACGCGCTCGCGGCGGCGGCCGGTGTGCAGGCCGTGCAGCATCAGCGGCTCGGCGAGCGTCTGGCCGACCGTCATGCGCGGGTTGAGAGACGAGTACGGGTCCTGGAAGATGATCTGCATCGAACGGCGCTGGGCGCGCAGCGCGGCGGCGTCGAGTGAGCCCAGGTCGGTGCCGTCGAAGTGCACTTCACCGGCGGTGGCGTCGATCAGGCGCAGCACCAGGCGGCCGAGCGTCGACTTGCCGCAACCCGATTCGCCGACCACGCCCAGCGTCTCGCCGGCGCGGATCTGCAGGTCGACGCCATCGACCGCGCGCACGGCACCACTCACGCGGCCGAAGAGGCCGCGGCGCACGGGGAAGTGTTTGACCAGGCCTTGCACCCGCAGCAATGGGGCCTCATTCATGCGGCGTCTCTCATCAACACCTGTGGATCCAGCGGCGCCTTGCGGCAGGCCGAGCGGTGCTGCGGCCCGACGTCGCGCAGCTCGGGCACGGCGGCGCGGCACAGTGCATCGGCGAACGGGCAGCGGTCGGCAAAGCTGCAGCCGCTGGGCCGCCGCAGCGGGCTCGGCACCTGTCCTTCGATCGATGCGAGCCGCGTGCGCTCGCCGTCGAGCCGCGGGATCGAGCCGAGCAAGCCGATGGTGTACGGGTGCTGCGGCTCGTCGAACAGCTGCTGCACCGGTGCCTGCTCGACGATGCGGCCGGCGTACATCACGACCACTTCGTCGGCGACTTCGGCCACCACGCCGAGGTCGTGCGTGATCAGGATGATGGCGGTGCCGGTTTCGCGCTGCAGCTCGCGCATCAGGTCGAGGATCTGCGCCTGGATGGTCACGTCGAGCGCGGTGGTGGGCTCGTCGGCGATCAGCAGGCGCGGCTCGCAGGCCAGCGCCATCGCGATCATCACGCGCTGGCGCATGCCGCCAGAAAGCTTGTGCGGGTGTTCGTGAAAGCGCTGCTCGGGCGCCGGGATGCGCACCTTGCGCAGCATGGCCATCGCGCGTTCGGTGGCCTCAGTGCGGTTGATCTTGCGGTGCCGCAACAGGCCTTCGACGATCTGCTCGCCGATCGTGAACACCGGGTTCAGCGAGGACATCGGCTCCTGGAAGATCATCGCCATGCCGTTGCCGCGCAGGTCTTGCATCACATCGACCGGCGCGCCGACCAGCTCGCGCCCTTCGAAGCGCACCGAGCCGCCTTCGATGCGCCCTGGCGGGTGGGGCACCAGGCCCATGATCGACAGCGAGGTCACGCTCTTGCCGCAGCCGGATTCGCCGACGATGGCCAGCGTGCGGCCCGCGTCGACCGAGAAGCTCACGCCGTCGACGGCAGGGAATTCACCTTCGTCGGTGCGAAAGTGCGTGCGCAGGTCGCGTACCTCGAGCAAGGCGGTCATCGTGTCGACGGGTTCGCTTCGGTGTGGAAACGGCTCGCGATTGAGGCACCGAAGAATCCGCGACCATCGCGCGCAACGATCGACCCGCTCATTCCATCGGCCTTCCAGGCAGTTGCAGCATCCGGTGTTCTCAAGATCAGGAGGCGACGAAACGCAAGCCATGTGCCATGACTTGCTTCACCGCGAGCACCGCGTGAGACACGGTGCATGCCGGGCGCGCGTAAAAATGATGGCATTCAAGTGCATGCGGTGCACCAATTTGTATGCAAGACCCTGCTCGATGCCATGGCATGCGGCATCGTGACGCGGCTTCGGCGCGATAAACCCGTTTGGCCGCGCAAGGCATCGATAACTTGTATGTTCGGCGGCCGAAACCCGGTGCCCAACCCATTCTGGAGACATCATGGAAAGCCGCCCCCCGCTGCCCCCGTTCACCGCCGACACCGCGCGCCAGAAAGTGCGCATGGCCGAAGACGCCTGGAATTCGCGCGACCCCGACCGCGTGGTGGGCGTCTACACCGAAGACACGCGCTGGCGCAACCGCGCCGAGTTCCCGGTCGGGCGTGCGCAGGTGAAAGAGTTCTTGCAGCGCAAGTGGGTGCGCGAGCTCGACTACCGGTTGATCAAGGAGCTGTGGGCCTTTGACGGCGCGCGCATCGGCGTGCGCTTCGCCTACGAGTTCCACGACGACTCGGGTCAGTGGTTTCGCAGCTACGGCAACGAGAACTGGGAGTTCAACGAACACGGCCTCATGATGCGCCGCTATGCCAGCATCAATGACCTGCCGATCAAGGCGGAGGACCGGCTCTTCCACTGGCCGCTTGGGCGCCGGCCCGACGACCACGCTAGCCTCAGCAACCTGGGGCTGTGACCGGTTGATCCGCGAGCCAGCGCTGGATCTGCTCGAGCACCCAGGTGCTGTCGTCCAGCGGCAGGTCGTGCCCGGCCTGTGGGTGGCGAGCGATGCCGCACTGCCAGGCTTGGGCCAGGCGCTCCGAGCAGCGCGTGTCGACCAAGCCGTCTTGCTGGCTGGTCAACACCAGCATCGGCACGGCGGGCTTCACGGCCGGCGCGCGGTAGCGGGCCGCGGCCCACAACTGCTGCAGCGCGTTCGCGCGCGACACCGGGCATTCGCGGCGCCAGATGGCCCAGTCGTCGAGCAGGCGCACGCGGGCGGGGCCGCGCGGCGCCAGGCGCGTGGTCAAGCGCAGCACGGCTTGCTCCCAGCGGCCCTCGTCGCTCGTCAGCGCCAGGCGCAGCAGCGTGCCGTAGTTGGCCGGGCGCAGCCGCTGGGTGAACGGGCTGAACGGGCGCAGGCTGGTGTTGATCAGCACCGCGCCGGCGATCTCGTACGGCCGGGCATCGGCCCAGGCCACCGCGACCATGGCGCCGAGTGACATCGACAACAGTCTGTAAGGCGGCGCCAGGCCTTGGCCCTGCAATTGGGAACGGACGTGCTCGGCCATGGCCTCGACGCTCGCCGGGCTGGCCTCGCGGCACAGGCGGCCATTGCCGGGCAGGTCCAGCGCCAGCACCGGCGCACCGAACTCTTGCAGCCGCTCGGGGAAATCGCCCCAGTGCCGGGTTTCGCGCGTGAGGCCGCGCAGCAGGATCCAGGGTGTCATGAGGCGCCGAGCCTAAGGCCGCGGCCTGACGTCGATGTGACAGCGGCCCGGCACAGGGCGTGACGCGCGTGTTACCAAACCCCGGTTCAGGGGGGCTCGATTGCGCCGTGTGTGCTTTCCCACAGCGCGGCGAAGGGGTACCGTTCAGCTTGATCGCGCGCCGCCGATAACGAGCCAGACATGAATCGAGCTGAAGTAAACCGATGGGTCGACCTCGTGATGGGCGTCGAGCGGAGCCAGCGCGTGCGCGTCCAGCAGGCCTTGGTGGCCGCCCTCGTTTACGTCGGCCTGAGCGCGATCACCTGGCTGGGCGTGTGGCTGGGCGTGATCGCCCTGTGGCCTGCAGCCCTGCTCACGGCGGCGGTGCTGGGCATGTCGGCGCTGTTCTATGCCGTCATCCGCGGCGGATACAACCGGCGTTTCAAAGCCGACCCGGCTCTCACGCAAGTGCAGAGCCTGTTTTGTGTGTTGGCGGCCAGTGCCGCTTATGTGATCGCCGGGCCGATTCGTGGCGCCATGCTGATGGCCTTGCTCACCTGCCAGTTCTTCGGCGCGCTCGCGCTCACGCCGGTGCAAGCCCGCCGCATCGGCACCCTGGCGGTGCTGCTGCTGGGCCTCACGATGGCCTGGTGCACCTACAGCCGGCCGGTGCAGTTCCCGCCGCGTGAAGAGCTGCTCAACTTCTTGATCGTGGCGCTGATGATGCCGACGATCGGCTGGCTGGCCGGCCAGCTCAGCGCCATCCGCAACAAGCTGCGAGAGCAGAAGACGCAGCTCGAGCGCGCGCTGTCGCAAAACCGTCTGTTGGCCACGCAGGACGAGCTCACCGGCCTGTCGAACCGACGCCACATGACCACGCTGATGATGGCCGAGCGTGCCCGCCAGCAGCGCAACCGCCAGTCCGTCAGCATGGTGCTGATGGACATCGACCACTTCAAGCGCGTCAACGACGTCTGCGGCCACCAGGCCGGCGACCAAGTGCTGCAGATCTTTGCCGACGTCATCACCCACGGCCTGCGCGCCGGTGATGCCCTGGCCCGCTGGGGCGGGGAAGAGTTCCTACTGATGCTGCCCAACACCACCGCTGACGACGCGCTGGTCTGCGTCGAGCGCATGCGTACGCAACTGGCTGCGCGCAGCTTCGAGCACATCGCGCCGCGCCTGGGTGTGACTTTCTCCGCGGGCATCGGCGTGTGCGGCGTGGATGACCGCATGGAAGCCATCATCGAGCGCGCCGACCGGGCCATGTACCGGGCCAAGACGGCCGGGCGCAACCGCACGGTCGTGGCCTGAACGGGCTTCGCCAAAAGTTGAGCCCAGAGTTTGGTCTCTTCGCTGGGCGCTAAGTCTCAAGTCAGATGGGTGATCGGCCGATATTTCAGGTATCCAAACGTCATCTCGTGTTGCCATGCACCCCGATCAAAGCCCCACGCTCCAAGGCCCTACGTACCCACAAGTCGACCTCGCCGACCCGCTGGAGGTGGCTCGCTGGTCCTGGTTGCTCGACGTGCCCGACCACCAGATCCACCATGCGGTGAGCCTGGTAGGCGACAACGGCGACGCGGTGGCGCACTACATCGAGTTCTTCGGCCGCCCCACGGGCCGGCACCGCCACTGAGCTGGCACGAAGCTCGCTATTTGGAGTCTGACGGCCTCAAACACACTGCGAAGCCGTCTCGAACCGCCCATTCAGGTCGGTCTTGCTGCTGGAACTCACATGATTGACAAACATCGTCATCGCCACGACCACGCACCCCAGGGCTTTCTGCCCAACTGGGTTCTGGTGGCATTCGCCGCCGCGTCGATCGTGGTCATCCGGCTGGCCCACAGCCTGATCTGACCCTTCCTTCGGGTTTCCTCTCTCCGGTCGCACCGCCCCGGGGCGGCTCGCTGCTTGCATCACTTTTGCCGGCACGCGTCGCCATGCACCGTTCGGAGGATTCGTCATGGATGAGTACACGATCCAACTGGTGAAAGAGAGCTTCGACCTCGTCGAGCCCATCGCTCCTCAGGCGGCCGAACTGTTCTACGCCAACCTGTTCGCGCTCGATCCGTCGCTGCAGAAGCTGTTCAAGAGCGACATGGTCGCGCAAGGCGAGCAGCTCATGAAGATGATCGGTGCTGCGGTAGGCCTGCTGGGCCAGCCGCAGACCTTGATGCCCGTGCTGCAGAAGCTGGGGCGGCGGCATGCCGACTACGGCGTGCGCGACGAGCACTACGACACGGTCGGGGCTGCGCTGCTGGCCACGTTGCAGCAAGGCACGGGTGTCGCATTCACGCCGGAGGTTCGGGAAGCCTGGGTGGATGTGTATGGGGTGATTGCCGGCACGATGAAGCAGGCGGCGCGGGTACCGGCTTGACTTGTGCTCTTTGTGCAAGCGGAGCGGCGCACTCATCAAGCAACGCCCGCGGAGCCGGCTTTGCCGGGCCGCTGGGTGGGCCTTGCAGGCCGCGCCGGGCGAAGACGCCCGGCCCTTCGCCAGGCACATCTCGTCCTCAGGACGAGATGTGCCCGGGCTCAGCCCCTCCGGGGCAGGAGCGAAGCGACTGGGGGGCCTAATTCTTCGGCCACAGAACCCACATCCTCAAGGGCTGCTTCATCCTCCCGGCCTGCTGTTCGGCCACGTCGCCCCATCCCCAGAAGTAGTCGGCCCGCACGGCACCGGTGATCGCCGTCCCGGTGTCCTGCGCCATCACCACCCGCCGCAGCGGCATGTTTGATAAAGGCTCGGTCGTGTCGAGCCACACCGGCACCCCATACGGCACGCTCTGCACGTCGACGGCGATCGAGCGCCCTGGCGTGAGCGGCACGTTCTGCCCGCCCTTGGGGCCGACCGACGGATCAGGCAGCGGCTCTTCGCGGAAGAACACATAACGCGGGTTGCTCCACATCATCTCGTTCAGCCGCTTGGGGTTGGCGCGTGCCCAGGCCTTGATCGCCGGCCAGGACGCCTGCTCGGCGCGCAGCTCGCCCTGCTCGATCAGCCAGCGGCCCACCGACTTGTAGGGCTGGTCGTTGTGGCCCGCGTAAGCCACGCGCAGCAGCTTGCGCTGGCCATTGGCTTCTGTGAGCTGGAGTCGCCCCGAACCCTGGATCTGCAAGATCAGGGCATCCAGCGGGTCGGCGACGTAAGCCAGCGCCAAGCCGCGCAAGGAGGCCTGCGCGCTGGCGCTCGTGTCGAGCTGCTGGCGTGTCCAGTACGGCTTGCGCGTGCTCAGGTCAGGCGGCAGCCCGTACAGCGCGATGCGAAAGGCGCCGCCCGGGACGCGCCGTGCTTCGACCAGCGGTTCGAAATAGCCGGTGATGAGCCCATCGGCCGAGCCTTCGGCCGACTCCACCCGCCAGGGCTGCAGGCGCTGGCGCAGCCAGGCGCGTGCCGATGCGTCGGACGCCGGCGTGAGGCTGCGCGCATCGCTGCAGACACGTGCCCATCCGAGCGGCGGCTTGTCGCAGCCGCGTTGCAGGGCGGGCCACAGTTCGGCGGTGGCGTCGGCCTCCCAGCCGGGCAGCTCGGACCAGTCGGAGCTCACCCAGCGCGAGCGGCCGCGCTGCATCACGACGGGGGCAGCGGTTGGAGCCGGAGGCTTCTCGGCGGCGGATGGAGCAGAAGAAGGTGGGGCCGATGGCGAAGGGAGGGGTGGCCCACTCGCGCACGCCGTGAGCACACCTAGAATCGCTGCCGCCAGGAGCCTCCTGCCGCCGAAGAAGACGTTCATCATGGGTTTGTTGGTGCTCGAAGCGCTGGGTGCGCTGGCCGTGTTCGTGTTGATCGTGTGGTGGACCATGTTCTCCGGTCGCAAAGGCGGCGAACGCCGCAAGGATGACGAGCAGGGTTAGTTCTTCGGCGGCACCACGAACGACAGCGGCTGGTGCCGCAGCCGGTGGCGGATGGCGCGGTAGATGCGGCTGCGGTCGGTCAGACGAACGCCGCGCGAGCGCAGCGCCACCTTGAAGGCCAGGAAGAAGCTCACGCCCAGGTTCAGCACGCCGGTGAGCAACGTGGCTGCCAGGCACCACCAGAAGGGGGGCTGCTTCAAGATGTCGAAGCCGAGCGCGCCCACCGCCGCGGCGAGCTGGCCGGTCGACAGCGTGACGTGGCGCACCTCGATCGGCAAACCGAAGAACAGCATCACCGACGGCACGATGCCCAGCATCAAGCCGAGCGAGATGTTGGCCGCAAAGCCCGAGATGTTGGCGCGCCAGTAGATCGCCCAGCGCTGCGCGCGGGCCGAGCCCAGGCGGGCAACGATGCGCGGGTTCCAGGCGATGGCGCTGTCGATGCGGTGCCAGACGAACCAGTTCTCGACCCAGCCCGCGATGATCGAGCTGGCGAACAGCAGCACGCCGGTGAAAGCCGCAAACAGCAGCGTGGGGCCGAGCAGCGTGAGGTTTTCCAGCACGTGCTCCGCATTCTTCGGGCTGACCGGCGTTGCACCGAAGATCGCCTGGCAGCCGAGCTGCACCGCCAGCACCAGCGGCGCCACCGCCGTGAGGTTGCCGACGATGCCTGCAGCCTGCGAGCGGATCAGGTTCGCCACTTCGTCGACGAAGCTTTCCACGGCTTCGTCGCTGCCCACGTCGGCGAGCTTGTCGGCCATGGCCGGCGCCGTCATCGCGGGCTGCTTGGTCGCCACCGTGAAGTGCAGCAGGTGGATCAGCACAAAGCTGGTGGCGTAGTTCACGCCGGCCCAGAATCCGGCCCAGAACGACGCGAGGCCGATGGCCATCACGAAGAACTTCATGAAGGTGGTGCCGGCCAGCACCGCCCCGCCACCGGCCGCAGCCCGCAGCATCGCCCGGTACGCCGAACGGTCGCGGGTGATGTAGTGCTCGCCGGTCTCGGCGCTGCGCTCGGCCACCTTGCGCGCGAGCAGCGAGTAGTGCATTGCGAACAGCGCCCGCAGGCTGCGCCGCTGTTCGGCGGTGCGCACCAGGCTGGCCACGAGCTTCACGACCTCGGGCGCCGGCTCGGGGCTCACCACGCAGATCAGCAGCTCTTCGATGCGGTGGGTGCGCTGCAGCAGCTGGTCGATCTCGAACACCACGTCGACCGAGACGCCGTGCTCCTCGAGGTGCTCGTTGACGCTGAGCGCGCAGCGGCGGCAGCTGTCGAGCACCGCGCGCAAGAACTGCGCTTCACGCAGCAACGCGGCTGTGTCGCCCGAGATCGCGTGCTCGCGCACCTGCTCGGCGACGCTGGCGAGCTGGCGAAAGGGCGCCTCGACCAGCAGCTCGGGGCTCATGCGCTGGCGCAGCATCGGCGAGAAGCCCGAGGCGCGCACGGCGCTCGACAGGAACATGATCGCGTCGAGAAACGGCGTGCGCCAATCGGCAGCCACGTGGCCTTCTTCGGGCACCTGGAGCAGCGCGGTGATGCGGTGGATGGTCTCGCCATCGAGCTGGTCGAGCCACAGTGCGTCGCGTGGGTCCGGGAACAGCAGGCGGAACAGTTCGGCCAGGTTGGTGGTGGCCGGCGTGGCCGGCAGCAGCCGCATGCGCAGACGTTGGCCGAGCTCGCTGGCCAGGGCCATGCGCGGCGCAAAGCCGAAGTCGGCCAGCAGCGCAGGCGTGTCGACCTCGCGCCAGAAGCGCACCAGCAGTGCCGACACCTGGGCCTGGTGCTCCGGGTTGCGTTCCAGCACATTGAGCAGGTGGCGCAGGCGCAAAAGCGGCGTCGGCGTCTGCGGGTTGACGTCGGCTTGCGTGTCTTCCGAGGGCTGGGCTGCGTGGCGCAGCCACTCCAGCAGCCGCACCAGCCACAGGTGGCGTTCGGGCAGGCTGGCCGATGCATCGGCGGCGTTGAGCAGGGCGCTCAGGTCCCAGGGGCCAAGCTTCTTCTTCAGCCCCGCGGTCTTCTTGCGTTGGAACACCATCAATGCAGCGAGATCAGTGCAGTGCCGACGGCAGCGAGAGACCGAACTCCGGCACCGGCGTGTCGAACGGGTGCGCATCTTCGGTCATGCAGAAGAAGGTGCCGCGCATGCTGCCCTGCGGCGTAGCGATGTGCGTCCAGCTGGTGTATTCGAAGCGCTCGCCCGGTTTGAGCAGCGGCTGCTGGCCCACCACCGCGAGGCCGCGGACCTCTTCGGTGTGGCCGCGGGCGTCGGTGATGACCCAGTGCCGCGCGATCAACTGCGCCGTCACCGTGCCGGTGTTACGGATGGTGATGGTGTAGGCGAAGGCATAGGTGCCGTTGTCCGGCTCCGATTGTTCGGGCAGGTGGCGGACGCTGACGCTGCAGGTGAATTCGGGTTTGAGCATGCGCGGATTCTAGGGACGCTCCTAGAATCATCGGATGACAAAGCCCCGCTATCGCATTGCACCCAGCATCTTGTCAGCCGATTTCGCTCGCCTGGGCGATGAAGTGCGCGAGGTCATCGCCGCCGGCGCCGACTGGATCCACTTCGATGTGATGGACAACCACTACGTGCCCAACCTGACCTTCGGGCCGATGATCTGCGAGGCGCTGCGCAAGCATTCGGTCACCGCCGACGGCAGCAAGGTGCCGATCGACGTGCACCTGATGGTGCAGCCGGTCGACGCGCTGGCGCAGGCCTTCTGCAAGGCGGGTGCCGATCTGGTGAGCTTCCACCCCGACGCGAGCGCGCATGTCGACCGCACGCTGCAACTCATCAAGGCCGAAGGCTGCCAGGCCGGCCTGGTGTTCAACCCAGCGCAGCCGCTCGACGTGCTCGAGTGGGTGATCGACAAGGTCGACCTGATCCTCATCATGAGCGTGAACCCCGGCTTCGGCGGGCAGAGCTTCATCCCCGCGGCACTGAGGAAGATCGAGCAGGCGCGCAAGATCATCGAGAAGAGCGGCCGCGACATCCGGCTTGAGGTCGACGGCGGCATCAAGGTCGACAACATCCGCCAGGTGGCCAGCGCGGGTGCCGACACCTTCGTGGCCGGCAGCGCGATCTTCGGCAAGCCCGACTACAAGAGCGTGATCGACGCGATGCGGGCTGAGCTGGCCGGCTGAATCACCGCGCCATGAAAACCCTGCGCGATGCCTGGGCGATTGCCTGCCTCGAAGCCGGGCTGTTCAAGCGCTTTCCGACGCTGGGCTGGTCGGTGCTGGGGGTTCTGCTGATCCCGGCGCTCTATGCCTTCATCTACCTGGCCAGCGTGTGGGACCCGGCGGCGCGCACCTCCCTGCTGCCGGCGGCCATCGTCAACCTTGACGCGGGCGTCGAGTACCGCGGGCAGCGGGCGCAGGTCGGTGCCGAGCTGGCGGCCTCGCTGCAGGCCAAACACACCTTCGGTTTTCACATCTACACCGACGAGCAGGTGGCCCGCAAGGCGGTGCGCGAGGGCAGTGCGGTGCTCGCGCTCATCATCCCGCGCGACTTCAGCGCCAACGCCGTGCCGGGCCTGCAGGCCGGTGCAGGCCGCCTGATCATCTACACCTCCGAAGGCAACAACTACACCGCGGCCGGCATGGCGCGCCGCTTTGCCGCCGAGCTGGGCCACCAGGTCAACGAGACGCTGAACGAAAAGCGCTGGGAGCTGGTGTTGACCACGGCCGCCGGCTCGCAGCGCAGCGTGCGCAGCCTGAAGGAAGGCGTGGCACAACTGCGCGCCGGCTCGCACGAGCTCGATGCCGGCCTGGTGCAGGCCGAGACCGGCACCCGTGCCTTGAGCGATGGCGCACGCAAGCTTGGCGATGCCACCGGCCAGCTCACCGGCGGCCTCAAGCAGGCCGGTGCCGGTGTGCGCACCATGGATGCCAAGCGCCCGCTGGCCTCTGAGTTGTCGACCCTCAAGCAGGGTTCGCGCACGCTGGCTGAAGGCCATGTCGAACTCGGCCGGGGCCTGGAGCAGTTGCAGAGCGGAGCCCAGCGACTCACCGACGGCGCTCGCCAGATGCGTGACGAGACGCAAGACATCCTGTTCGTCGGCGAGAAGGTCTCCAAGGCAGCCGACACGCTGGGCGACGGCGGCGAGCAACTCGTCACCGGCCTGCAGCGGGCACGCAGCGCCCAGGCCCAGCTCACGGACGGCGCCGCCAAGCTCAGCGGTGCGGTGGGCAAGCTGACCGATGGCGTGGCAGTACTCGGCGACGGCATCCACACGCTGGCCACCAAGCTGCCCGAGGACGGCAAGCTCGATGAATTCAAGAACGGCATGAACATGCTCGCGCAGAGCACGCTGGCATTGAAGGGCGGCGTCGAGAAGCTGCACGCCGGCTCGGCGCGGCTCGCGGTCGGCCTCGACCTGCTCGACGCTTCGCTGCCCAGCGACACGCCCTCGCTCGAAGGCAGCGCCAAGGGCCTGGCCGATTCGGTGGAGCCGGTTGTCGAGGTGGTAGCGCCTGTCGCCAACAACGGCACCGGTTTCGCGCCCAACTTTGTGCCCGTGGCGCTGTGGCTGGGCGCGGTGATGATGGCCTTCATCTTTCATCTGCGCCGCCTGCCCGAATCGGCCCGCAATGCCTCGCCGATCGCGCAGGTGCTGGGCAAGCTCACTTTGCTGTCGGGGTTGGTGGTGCTGCAGGCGACCATCGTGCTGCTGATGCTCACGCTGCTGCTCAATGTGAGCGTGCCCAACCTCGCGGCGTTCTGGCTCACGCTGTCGCTCGCGTCGGTGACCTTCCTGCTGATCATCCTGGCGCTCACGCGCGCATTCGGCGACGTGGGCAAGGCGCTGGCGCTGGTGTTCCTGATCCTGCAGCTGTCGGCGTCGGGCGGCATCTTGCCGATCGAGCTGAGCGGCGACCTGTTCCGCGGGCTCAGCCCGTGGCTGCCGTTCACCTGGGTCGTGCGGGCCTTCCGCGCGAGCCTGTTCGGCGCGTACGACAACGCCTGGCTCGCGGCGTGGTCGATGATTGTGCTGACCGCCGTCATCGCCTTCGTGATCTCCACGCTGGTCGGCCACTGGCGCTTTGTCAGCGGTGACGAGCACCGGCCTGCGCTGGATCTCTGAACGCCGCGCCGAACCGTCGCAGCCGCGTGGGGGCTTGCGCGCTGGCCCTACAGTCGGATCAAAGGAGTTGGCCATGGGCGACCATTCATCACAGACCCGCATCGATCTCGACCCCGACCGCGTAGAAACCGAAGAGTGGCGCAGCGCGCTGCTGTCGATGCTCGCCGCCGCCGGCCCGCAGCGCGTGCGCGAGGTGATGGACATGCTGGCCCACCTGGCGATGGCGCCTGCGGTCGACTGGAGGGCGCCGCGCGGCACCGCCTACATCAACAGCATCCCGGTGCAGGCGCAAGTGCCGTTCCCCGGCGACCTGGCGATCGAGGAGCGCCTCGCGTCCATCATGCGTTGGAATGCCCTCGCGATGGTGGTGCGTGCGAACCAGGCGTACGGTGAACTCGGTGGCCACATCGCGAGCTATGCCAGCGCGGCCGATCTGTTTGAGGTGGGCTTCAACCATTTCTTCCGCGGCGCCGAAGGCACTGACGAAAAAAAGGCGGGCGGCGACTTGGTGTTCTTCCAGCCGCACTCGGCGCCGGGCGTCTACGCACGCGCCTTTCTCGATGGGCGATTGAGTGCCGACGACCTGGCCCACTACCGGCAGGAGATCACCGCCCAGCGCGCCGGCGTGCAGGGTCTCAGCAGCTACCCGCACCCGTGGCTGATGCCGAGCTTCTGGCAGTTCCCCACCGGCTCGATGGGCCTCGGCCCGATCAGCTCGATCTACCACGCGCGCTTCATGCGCTACCTGCAGCACCGCGGTCTGCAGGACACCTCGGCACGCAAGGTCTGGGGCGTGTTCGGCGACGGCGAGATGGACGAGCCCGAGAGCATGAGCGCGCTCACGTTGGCGGCACGCGAGAAGCTCGACAACCTGGTGTGGGTGGTCAACTGCAACCTGCAGCGGCTCGACGGCCCGGTGCGCGGCAACGGCCGCATCATTGATGAACTGGAAGCCCTGTTCGCCGGTGCCGGCTGGCGCGTGCTCAAGCTGGTGTGGGGCTCCGACTGGGATGGCCTCTTCGCGCGCGACGAACACAACGCCATCGCGAAGGCCTTTGCCGCCACGGTCGACGGCCAGTTCCAGACCTTTGCGGCCAAGGACGGCCGCTACAACCGCGAGCACTTCTTCGGCCAGAACCCCGAGCTCGCCGCACTGGCGCAAGGCCTCACCGACGAACAGATCGACCGCTTGAAGCGCGGCGGCCACGACATCGTGAAGATCCACGCCGCCTACCGCGAGGCCGCGCGCACCGTGGGCCGGCCGACGGTGATCCTGGCGCAGACCAAGAAGGGCTACGGCATGGGCCTGGCGGGCCAGGGCCGCATGACCACGCACCAGCAGAAGAAGCTCGAACGCGAAGACCTGGTGGCCTTCCGCAACCGCTTCTCGCTGCCGCTGAGCGACGACCAAGTGGCCGAGCTCGCCTTCTACAAACCCGCGCCTGACAGCGCCGAGATGCGCTACCTGCATGCGCGCCGCGCCGCGTTGGGCGGCCCGCTGCCGGTTCGTCGCACGCAAGACGCGCCGGTGCCCGTGCCGCCACGCGAGAGCTATGCCGCCTTCGCGCTCGAGGCCGACGGCAAGGAGATGAGCACGACCATGGCCTTCGTGCGCATGCTCACCGCGCTGCTGAAAGACCCGGCGCTCGGCCCGCGCGTCGTGCCCATCGTGGCCGACGAAGCGCGCACCTTCGGCATGGCCAACCTGTTCAAGCAGGTCGGCATCTACTCGAGCGAAGGCCAGCAGTACGAGCCCGAAGACATTGGCTCGGTGCTGAGTTACCGCGAAGCGCGCGACGGGCAGATCCTCGAAGAAGGCATCAGCGAGGCCGGCGCCATCAGCAGTTGGACGGCCGCGGCCACCAGCTACTCGGTGCACGGCATGGCGATGCTGCCGTTCTACATCTACTACTCGATGTTCGGCTTCCAGCGCGTGGGCGACTTGATCTGGGCCGCAGCCGACCAGCGCTCGCGCGGCTTCCTGCTCGGCGCCACGGCGGGCCGCACCACGCTCGGCGGAGAAGGCCTGCAGCACCAGGACGGCAGCAGCCTGCTGCAAGCGTCCACCGTGCCCAACTGCCGCGCCTACGACCCGTGCTTTGCCGGCGAGTTCGCGGTGATCCTCGACCATGGCATGCGCCAGATGCTGGAGAAGCAGGAAGACGCGTTCTATTACGTCACGCTGATGAACGAGAACTACGCCCAGCCCAGCCTGCCGCCGGGCATGGCGGCCGACGTGGTGAAGGGCCTCTACCGCTATTCGGTGCAGGCCGTTCACGAGCACCGCGGCACGGTGCGGCTGTTGGGCTCGGGCACGATCCTGCGCGAGGTGATCGAAGCGGCCGCCTTGCTCGCCGACGATTGGGGTGTGCAGGCCGAGGTGTGGAGCGCCACCAGCTTCAGCGAGCTGGCGCGTGATGCGCGTGAGGTCGAGCGCTGGAACCGGCTGCATCCGCAAGAGACCGCACGCCTCGCTCACGTGCAGCAGTGCCTGCCGGGCGATGCGCCGATCGTTGCGGCCACCGACTATGTGCGTGCCTGGCCACAGCTGGTGGCGGGGTACGTCAGTGCACCTTTCACCGCGCTAGGCACCGATGGCTTCGGCCGCAGCGACACGCGCGCTGCGCTGCGCGAATTCTTCGAGGTCGACCGGCACCAGATCGTGCTGGCGGCGCTGAGCGCCTTGCGCGCGCAGGGCCGTGTGAGCGCCGACGACTGCGCGGCAGCCATCGCGCGCTATGGCATTGCTGCCGACCAGGCCGCGCCCTGGCGGCGTTAGCGCGATCTTGGCTCCTCCATTTGCACGAGGCGCCGCGCTGAAGCGCTGGGTATCTTCGCGGCAGCTCCACACTGCAATGTTTCCCGATGCGAATCGCCTTCACCTCTTGCTGCGACCCGGTCAATGACGCCGAGCAGGCCACGTGGCGCGTGCTGGCCGAGCAGCAGCCGCAGCACCTCGTGCTGCTGGGCGACAACATCTACATGGACTACAAATTCGGTGACCACCTCGAGAACGGCGAGCCGCGAGGCAAGCCGCCCGCGGAGTTCTCGGCGCTGATGCACAGCTACTACACACGGCAGTGGGCCGTGCCGGCTTTCAGGAGTGCGGTCCAGGCCCCCACCGTTCACGCGATCTGGGACGACCATGATTTCGCCTGGAACAACTCGCGCGGCGGCGAGCCGGCCCGTGGTGACGATTTCGTTCCACCCGAGCGGCGCTGGCTGTCGCGCGCGCTGTTCGAGCAGTTCCGCCAGGCGCTGGTCGACAAGCCGGTGGCCTACCTGTCGAACCCGTGCGCCGATGGCCTGGCCGCTGCCGACCTGGGCGGTATCCAGCGAACCATCGATCTCGCGCCAGGGTTGAGGCTTCATCTGCTCGACGGTCGCAGCTTTCGCCAGGCTGCCGGCAAAGATGCGAGCTTGCTCGGGGCGGATCAGAGAGCTCAGCTGGAAAAGGACCTGCTGCCCGAGCCCGGCGTGAACCTGATCGCCAGCGGCACCACGCTGGACGACTGGAATGACCACAGCGACTACCGCTGGCTGAAGGAGGTGTCGAAAACGCGGCGCGTCCTCGTGCTGAGCGGTGATATCCACAAGCCGCGCTTTCGAAATCGCCTCGGGTTGTTCGGCTTCAAGCCCGGCCGCTGGTTCGAGGCCACCGCGAGCGCGATGGCGCAGCCGCCCAAAGTCACCGCGGTGTTCGGCCGGAAGACCGGCGTGTTCGGCGTGCTCGACGTGAGCGCCACCGAACTCACCATCACACTGTGGCGCGGTGACGCGCCGCTCGAAAGCCACACGATCGAACTCGCGGGCTGGACCCTCCGCGGTTGACCCGCGCTCAAGCGCGCAGCAGGCGCGGCAGCGGCGCTGCGCGGGCGGCCTGCGGAAACAGCGCCCGCGTCACCCGCTCGGGCTCGAGGCCGAAGCACTCTGCGGTCGCACTGGCGATGAGCACGTCCAGGTCTGCGGTGGGCTGCAGGTCGCGCCCCTGGTACAGCGCGCTGGGTGCCAGGCCCGGCCAGTCGCCGAGCACGCGCCCGCCTTGCACCGCGCCACCCAGCAGCATGGCCACCGAGGCCGTGCCGTGGTCGGTGCCATTGGTGCCGTTGGCCGCGACCGTGCGCCCGAACTCGGTGGCGACCAGCACCGTGGTGTCGGCCCATGCCGTGCCCAGCCCATCACGCAGCGCAGCGATCAAGGCATCCAGCGCCTTGAACTGATTGGCCATGCGCGGCAGCTGGGCGCTGTGGGTGTCCCAGCCGTTGGTTTCAAGCATCGCGATGCGCGGGCCGTCGGGTTGCGACAGGAACCGCGCCGCCAGCTGGCCCAGCTCGGCCGGTGCCTGCTTCAGGGCTGGGCCCGCCATGCCGCGCGCTTCCATCGCGGCCGACCACATCGCGTGCAGTTGAGCGTCTGATTCGTAGAGCTGCTGCACGCGCTGCAGCAGGTCTTCGGGAGCCTGCTTCACCATGGACGGTGCGTAGGAGTTGGCAGCCGCCTGCCCGCGCAACGCGAGTGGCAGTGTCGGCGTGATGGCAATGGCCTCGGCATGGTTCTTCGGCAGCAGCGCCACCAGGCGGTTGAGCCAGCCGTCTTTCACCTCGTACGGCATTGAGCCGCCCGACTCGAGCACGTTCTGGCCGTCGAAGTGCGAGCGGTCGCGGTAGGGTGAGGCGACGGCGTGAACGAACAGCGCTTCCTTCGCGGCATACAGCTTGGCGGTCTCGACCAGGGCGGGGTGCAAGGCGAAGCTGCCATCGAGTTGCGTGGCCGACGACGCGTCGATGGCCAGCGCGCCGCGCAGCCGAGCGTAGGCCGGCTCGGCGTAGGGGATGACGGTGTTCAAGCCGTCGGCCGCGCCGCGCTGGATCACGAAGACGAAGCGTCGATCCGTCGCGGCCCGGGCCAGCACCAGGTGCGGCGCGGCCAGCAGGCCGCCGGCCGTTGCGGCCAGCTGCATGAAATGGCGGCGTGGTTGTGAGTGCAATGACATGGCTTACCTCCTCAGGAACTCGGGCGACACCAGCAGCAGTGCCAGGGCGGTGGCCGGGCTCTCGGCGCGCGATACGGTCTTGGCGGTGGCCTCGCTCCACCCACCGGGCAGCAGCTGCGGCCCCAGCGCCCGGGCATCGAGCGTGCTGCCGGCGCGCTCGGCGATGCGCTGTGCGAGCTCGACCCGGCGCATCAGCAAATCGGGCGCCACCCAGCTCTCGGCAACATCGGCATAACCGGCCGGCGAACCGGGCCGCCACACCGGCTGGCCGAGTTGCGTCAGCAGCGGCGCGAACTGCCGGTCGGCCAACTCGCGCATCGGCGTGCCCAGGCCGCGCAGCGTGGAGAGCGTCCATTCCCAGGGTGTCTTGAACTTGGCCTGCTGCGGTGCCCAGGCCTCGGGCGCGTCGATCAGCGCGCGGTAGACGCTGGGCAGGTCGCCGCGGCTGCGCAAATACACATCGGCCAGGCGATCGACGAGCGCTTGAGGCGGTGCATCGCCGACGAAGTGGCGTGCCAGTTTGCCGGCGATGTGGTTGGCCGTGGCCGGCAGCGATGCAAGGTCGCGCAGCACGGCGGTGGCCTGCGCTTCGCCGCCCTGTTCATACGGCCGGCCCAGCACCTTGCGCGACCCGGGTTCGTGCATGAAGGGCTGGAAGCTGAAACCGCCTGGCGGCCCACCCGGTGGCAGGCCCACCAGGCCGCCCACGGTCCAGCCGGTGAGGGCGCGCGCGAACTCGGTGACGTCGTCCTGGCTGTAGCCGCTGCGCACGCCCAGCGTGTGCAGCTCCAGGATTTCACGCGCAAGGTTCTCGTTGAGGCCGCGTTGCAAGCCGGTCTTGGCCGCACGCCGCGCCTGCCCGCTGCCGGGCCCGACCGAGCGGGCTTGGTCGAGGTAGAACAGCATGGCCGGGTGGCGTTCGACGGCGAGCAGCATGTCTTCGAAGCGGCCGAACACATGCGGGCGAATGGCCTCGAGTTCGAACGCGCCGGCCAGGGCGGCAAGCGGCGCTTTCTCGGATGAGACGGCGAAGTGGTTGGCCCAGAAGTGCACCAGCCGTTCTGCAAAGGGTGCGGGCGTGCCGAGTGCGCTTGTCACGCGGGCGTTCACGGCCGAGCGGTACTGCGTTTGCGACAGGCTCTGCTGGCCTTGCCGGATCGTCAGCTCGCTGCCGGCGGTGGCTTGGCGCAGCGCACGCTGGTAGTCGGCGTAGGCCGTGGCAGTCGACGCGCTGTCAGCCTGCCCGGCCCACGCCGGTGGCCTCGCCTCGTAGCGCTCGAACTGGGTGAGCAGCCAGGCCTTCGGGTCGGCGGGCACCGGTTCGTCGGGGCGCACACCGAGCCCGAAGCGGTTCAGTGCAATGGCCGTGGCGGTGGCATCGCTGGGAGCGACCATGGAGCCTCCTGTGTTTGGGCGGTCGTCTGGTTAAACGCCGACTGTTCGCCAACCCGTCGCTGAAAGCAAATCACGGTTTTGCCGGCGCGGGGCTCGGCGGGCTGAGGGTGCTGCGGCGTGCGAGGCTGTTGGTCAGTTTCAGGCGCTCTTCGGGTGTCAGCGTCGCCGCGAAATCGACCACGCTGGCTTCGACACGTGCACGCAGCGCGATGTCGGCGTCGCGCGTGCGGCCGAGTGCCGCGGCCACCGCGTTGCGCTCGAACTGCGGCGCGCCCATCAGGCGCAGCACGTCTTCGCGCCCCTCGCGCGCGGCCTGGATGGATGCGGCAGCATCGCGCCGCACCGTGCGCAGCCCCAGCAGGTAGGCCTTGCGCTGCGCGGCGGAGAGGTCGTCGGCCGCATAGCGCAGGCTGCGCGCCGGAGCCGCCGCGGCGGTGCCCCGTTCGACCATCCACCAGCGAACGGTGCCGCCGACGACGCCACCGATGAGGAACAGGTTGAGCACCAGCGAAGCCAGCAACCAGCGATTGGTCGGTGTCGTGTTCATTCTTCCCTCAGTTCTGCGGGGGCACTGCTGAAGGCGGTGCCGTGCTCCGGCCAGTCACCCACGACCGGGCCGGCCGTGCCTCGCAGGGCGACCGACACGGCCATGACCCCGGTTAACGACCCTGCGAGCGCGATGCCGGCCAGGCCGACACTCGGCCACAACCAGTTCCAGCGTGAACGTTCGCGCGCGCTCGGTGTCTGGGGAGGCAACAACACGGCAGCGATGGTTTGTTGAATCAGCGCCTCGCTCGGCCGGGCCACGGTGTGGCCATCGAGCAAGCCGTCGAGCAGCGCCGCCTCGGCCATCTGCTGCCGCAGCTCGGGCGAACCCTGCGCAGCCAGTGCCCGCGCGGCCGCGCGCTCGGCCTCGGGCCAGCGCCCAAGGTCGGCACCGTAGATGTCCAGAAGCGCGAGAAATCTGTCGTGGGTCATGGCTTCTCCTTCCCTTCGGCGACAAGTTGGGTGCGCAGCGTGCGGCGTGCGCGGGACAGCAGGCTCTCCAGGGCTTCGACGCTGACGTCCATCAACATCGCGGCCTCGCTGTTCGACAGCTCCTGGTAGTACTGCAGCACCAGGGCTTCGCGCTGGCGTGCAGGCAACGCGGCGAGCGCGGCTGCCACGCGTTCGCCGCGCTGAGCGGCCTGCAGGCGCTCATCGGGCGCAGGTGCCGGATCGGCCGCACCGTGCACATCGTCTTCATACGGCTCGTCGTCGCGCCGCCCGCGCAGCCGGTCGTAGCAGAGATTGAGCGCGACGCGGTGCAGCCAGGTGTCGAAGCGGGCCTGCCCGGGTTGCCAGGATGCGGCCTGCTTCCAGACCCGCAGCAGGGCTTCCTGGGCCACCTCTTCGGCCTCGCTGCGCCGGCCGAGCAGCCGCACCGCCAGCGACAGCAGGCGAGGCAATTTGCGCGTGACCATCTCGCGCACCGCACGCGGTTCGCTTCGGCCGACGCGCGCCAGCAGTTCGGCGTCTGGGTCATCGTCAATCAACGGTCACCATGGCATGCATGAACTCTCACTCCCGGGCGTGGCCGACCTGCTCGGCGCTCGCCCTGCCTCGGTTGAACGGAGCGAATGGGCGAATCCGTCGCTCCCACCTCATCTGTTTTTCCGACCACTGCGCGAAATGTCCGGGCCTGCACGGGTCATGCCTGTGACATGTTGGCTCAACAGAATGCAAGCTCGCCAGCTTCTGCACTCTGCACCATGATTCGATTTCTCAGCACCGCGGCCCTCGGCCTGCTGCTTGCCTCTGCCGCCATGGCCGACGACTTCTACCGCCTGGACGCGGCCTTGCCCGCCAGCGTCGACATCAGCGCGAACTACCCGGTGTTTGACTTCGACACCGACGGTTGCCTGCCCGGCGCGGGCATCAGCCGGCAGGGGCAGCAGAACGGGGGGCTCAAGCCGTCCGGCAGCATCACCGGCGGCTGCCGGTCCAGCAGCTTCCTCGACACTTCCAACACACTGCACCGGTTCGCCTGCGTCCGCAACGGCGGCGATGTCTACTGCGGTCACTTCTACGCGCTCTACTTCCTGAAGGACCAGGTCAGCGCGCTGGGTGGAGGCCACCGTCATGACTGGGAACATGCGGCGATCTGGACGAAGAACGGCGTGGTCACCCATGGCGGCTACAGCGCGCACGGCAAGCTCTATAACCAGGAAATCGGCACGCTGGATCAGCAGAACGGCCACATGAAGATCGTCTATCACAAGGACGGCGCGCTGACCCATTGCATGCGCTTTGCCAATGCCGGCGAGGTCGCCGAGAACCCGTACGGCCAGTTCGTCACGCCGAACATCATCAGCTGGCAGGTGCTGTGGGGTGACGGCATCAGCAATGCACAAATGCGCGCGAAACTGGACGCCTTCGATTACGGCTCAGCCGTCGTCCCGCTGCGCGACGACAACTTCCTCAGCAACCTCAACACGTACAAGCCGTCGTCCTTCCCAACGTTCACCACGTCCAGCTTCGATTCGGCGGGTTGACGAGGCTCATTGTTGAGAGAATGCGGGGGAGGGCTCATCTTCTTTTTGAATCCACTTCGCATTTGTGAACCCTATTCGCTTGAACCACTCGTCATGGCAAGCCGCGATCATCGACCTCGACGGAACGATGGTCGACACGCTCGGGGACTTCGAGGCTGCGCTCAACGCGGTGCTGGACGATCTGGGGCTGGCTCGCGTCGACCGCCCTTTCATCGAGCTCACCGTGGGCAAGGGCTCGGAGCACCTGATCCGCAGCACGCTGGCTCACGTGGGTGCGCCAGCGACGCTGTACGACGATGCCTGGGCGCGCTACCAGCACCATTACCTGTGTTTCAACGGCGACCATTCGCAGGTCTATGCAGGCGTGACCGAAGGCTTGGTGGCCTTGCGCCAGCGTGGTGTCAAGCTGGCCTGCCTGACCAACAAGCCGACGGCTTTTGCCAAGCCCTTGCTGGAGAAGAAAGGCCTGGCGCACTTCTTCGACGCAGTGTTCGGGGGCGATGCGTTCGAGCGCAAGAAGCCCGATCCGCTGCCCTTGCTCAAGACTTGCGAAGCGCTCGGCACCATGCCCCAGCACACGCTGATGATCGGCGATTCGAGCAATGATGCGCGTGCCGCACGCGCCGCCGGCTGCCCGGTGCTGCTGGTGAACTACGGCTACAACCACGGCGAACCGGTGACGGGGGTGGACGCCGATGGTGTCATCGCGCGGCTCGACGAGTTGGCCTGGCCTTGACATGAAAAAAGCGCCGCATGCGGCGCTTTTTTTGGGTGAGCGATGAGCGGCTCAGTTGCTGGTCCGGGCGGCCTTCGGGTCCTTGCCCATCAGCGCGTCTTTCAGCGTCGAATCTGCCGGCGATTTTCCGAGCCAGATCCGCAACAGCGCGGTGAAAAACTCCGGTTCCTTGATCGGTGCTGTCGATGCCTTGCCGTTGATCATGATGATCGTGCCGGTGCCAGGGATCCAGTCGACCGAAAACGCATCGCCGGCCACCAGCTTCTTCTTCTCGAAGAACAGGTCACTGAGCGCGAGCGTGCCGGGGATGGAGCGCGAGAACTCCTCGCGCGGCGCGTTTTCTTCCATGCCGCGCGTGAAGAGCTTGCCGAGCTCGCTGGCATTGATGTCGCGCAGCATCACGATGTGAACGCGTTTGGGGCCTGGTGTCGCGAGAATGGCTTCGGGCGTGTTGGCCTTCTTGGTGAGGTAGAGGCCCGCGGTGTAGACCTTGAAGATGGCCTTGTAGCGAATGCCGGCGCCGTTGAGCACCAGCGGCGTGTTGGCCACGGTCTCGGTGCTTTCGTACTTGACGCCGGCCAATTCGACGGCGGGGGCGGCCGCCGCGGCTTGGGCATGGGCCAGGTTCAAGGAGCCAAGCGACAAGGCCGCGGCAAGTATCAGACGATGGATCACAAGAATCTCCACGTTCAAACGGAACGCTGTCGCACGGGCGTGCGTGAAGCAGCCAGCGATTCTCCCAAAATAACCGATAGATCAGACGTGCCGAAGTCACGGATCGGCCTCGTTCGAGGGTAATGCCTAGGGCGCTGACCCAACGTGCATGGCGGGCTTGTTCAGTCCGTCACGGTCGGCCTGCTACACTTTTTCGATGTTCATTGCGCGCAAACAAACCAAAGGGTCGAACGACCGGGGAGCATGGCCCTGGCGTTGCCAGCCTGCTCGGGTTTAGTTTGCCGCTGGCCGCTCTGTTCTTCTGAGCGTTGCGCGCCCCGGCTCCACTGGCTGCCTCACTGCAGCCAACCGTTTGAATCAAATCACCACGCGGGCCGCGCCTAGGCCGCCCGCCGGGCCGTGGAGGGCCCTGCAACGTGATCACCGAACTTGAATTCAAGAGCCTTGCTGCTCAAGGCTACAACCGCATTCCGCTGATGGCCGAGGCCTTCGCGGACCTGGAAACCCCTCTCTCGCTTTACCTCAAGCTGGCCCACGGGTCGGGCAGCGGGCGGCACAGCTTCTTGCTCGAATCGGTGGTGGGCGGCGAGCGCTTCGGGCGCTATTCGTTCATCGGCTTGCCGGCCAACACGCTGTTGCGCTCGACCGGCTTTCACACCGAGGTCGTGACCGATGGCCAGGTGGTCGAAACGCACGAGGGCAACCCACTCGATTTCATCGCCACCTACCAGCAGCGCTTCAAGGTGGCGCTGCGGCCCGGCCTGCCGCGTTTCTGCGGCGGCCTCGCAGGCTACTTCGGCTACGACGCGGTGCGCTACATCGAGCCCAAGCTCTCCAAGACACAGTTGCCCGGCGGACTGGACACGCCCGACGTGATGCTGCTGCAGTGCGAGGAGCTGGCGGTGATCGACAACCTGTCGGGCCGGCTCTACCTCATCGTCTATGCCGACCCCAGCCAGAGCGAGGCCTACTTTCGCGCCAAGCGCCGCCTGACCGAGCTGACCGACAAGCTCAAGTACAGCGTGACCGCACCACCGGTGAAGCGCGGCACCTCGCATGCGGTGGAGCGCGAATTCGCCAAGAGCGACTACATCGCCGCGGTGCTCAAAGCCAAGGACTACATCGCCGCCGGCGACATGATGCAGGTGCAGATCGGCCAGCGGCTGCAGAAGCGCTACACCGAGTCGCCGCTCAGCCTGTACCGCGCGCTGCGCTCGCTGAACCCGTCGCCCTACATGTACTTCTACGACATGGGCGATTTCCAGATCGTCGGCGCCTCGCCCGAGATCCTGGTGCGGCAGGAGCACACGCCCGAGGGCGACAAGGTCACCATCCGCCCATTGGCCGGCACCCGCCCGCGCGGTGCCACGCCCGAGCAGGACAAGGCGCTCGAAGCCGAACTGAGTGGCGACCCGAAGGAGCGTGCCGAGCACGTGATGCTGATCGACCTGGCACGCAACGACATCGGGCGCATCGCCAAGACCGGCAGCGTGAAGGTGACGGAAGCCTTCACCGTCGAGCGCTACTCGCATGTGATGCACATCGTCAGCAATGTCGAAGGCCTGCTGAAAGACGGCATGACCAGCCTCGACGTGCTGCGTGCCACTTTCCCGGCCGGCACGTTGACCGGTGCGCCCAAGGTGCGCGCGATGGAAATCATCGACGAACTGGAGCCGGTGAAGCGTGGCATCTATGGCGGCGCTTGCGGGTACCTCAGCTTCGCCGGCGACATGGATGTGGCGATCGCCATCCGCACCGGCATCGTCAAGGACAACGTGTTGTATGTGCAGGCCGCGGCCGGCGTGGTCGCAGATTCAGTACCCGAGCTGGAATGGAAGGAAACGGAAGCGAAAGCCCGTGCCTTGCTCCGCGCGGCTGAACTCGTCGAGGAGGGCTTCTAAATGCTGCTCATGATCGACAACTACGACAGCTTCACGTTTAACCTGGTGCAGTACTTCGCCGAGTTGGGTGAAGACGTGCGCGTGTTCCGCAACGACGAGATCACCCTCGAAGGCATCGCCGAGTTGAAGCCCGGCAAGCTGGTGCTGTCACCGGGCCCGTGCTCGCCTGCCGAGGCTGGCATCTGCGTCAGCGCCATCCAGCAGTTCATCGGCAAGCTGCCCATTCTCGGCGTGTGCCTGGGCCACCAGGCCATCGGCGCGGCGCTGGGTGGCAAGATCATCCGCGCGAAGACGCAGATGCACGGCAAGACCGATGTCATCACCACCGACAAGCAAGGCGTGTACAGCGATCTGCCGGAGCAGTTCACCGTCATCCGCTACCACTCGCTGGTGATCGAGCGCGAATCGCTGCCCTCAGCGCTGGACATCACGTCCACGTCACAGGACAACGAGATCATGGGTGTGCGACATCGCGAATTGGCCGGCACCAAGACGCCGCTCGAAGGCGTGCAGTTTCACCCCGAGTCCATCCTCACCGAGCACGGCCACGCGATGCTGAAGAACTTCCTGGAGCTTAAGCGATGAACATCGTGGATTTGCGCAGTGACACGGTTACCCGGCCCACTGCTGCAATGCGCGACGCCATGGCCCGCGCCGAGGTTGGCGACGACGTGTTCGCGGACGACCCCACGGTCAACGCGTTGCAGGAGCGAGTTGCTGCGATGCTGGGCAAGGAGGCTGCGTTGTTCGTGCCCAGCGGTACGCAGAGCAACCTGGTCGCGATGATGAGCCACTGCGGGCGAGGCGACGAATACATCGTCGGCCAGATGGCGCATACCTACCGCTGGGAAGGCGGCGGCGCGGCGGTGCTGGGCAGCGTGCAGCCCCAGCCGCTGGAGCACCAGCCCGACGGCACGCTGGCGCTGGCCGACATCGCCGCCGCCATCAAGCCCGATGACTCGCACTTCGCCCGCACCCGCCTGCTGTGCCTGGAAAACACGCTGGGCGGCAAAGCGCTGAGTCTGGCCTACATGGCCGACGCGACTGCGCTCGCACGCAAGCATGGCTTGGCCACCCACCTCGACGGCGCGCGGCTCTTCAATGCAGCCACCGCGCTCGGCATGCCGGCGAAAGACATCGCGCACCACTTCGACAGCGTTTCGGTCTGCTTCTCGAAGGGCCTGGGCGCGCCCGTGGGCTCGGCCTTGTGCGGCTCCAAGGCGCTGATCAAGAGCGCGCACCGCTGGCGCAAGATGCTCGGCGGCGGCATGCGCCAGGCCGGTGTGCTCGCGGCCGGCGCCCTGTATGCGCTCGACCACCACATCACGCGCCTGGCCGACGACCATGCGCTCGCGCGCCGCCTGGCCGAAGGGCTGCAAGGCATTGCTGGCCTGCGTGTCGAGCTGCCGCAGACCAACATCCTTTTCGTCGACGTGGAAGGCGAGCGCGCGCAGACGCTGCTGCCTCACCTCAAGTCGCGCGGCATCCTGGCCACTGGCCTCTACCGCCTGCGCTTCGTCACGCACCTCGACGTCGATGCCGCCGGCGTCGACCGCGCCATCGCCGCGGTGCGCGAACACCTGACTGCCTGAAAGCCCACGCCATGAGCATCACCAACACCGAAGCGCTGGCTCGCATCATCGACCACCGCGAGATCTTCCACGACGAGATGCTCACGCTGATGCGCCGCATCATGAGCGGCGAGATGTCGCCGGTGATGATCGCCGCCTTTGCGATGGGCCTGCGCGTCAAGAAGGAAACCATCGGCGAGATCGCCGCGGCCGCGCAGGTGATGCGCGAGTTCGCGACGCCGGTGAACGTGGCCGACAAGACCAACCTGGTCGACCTCTGCGGCACCGGTGGCGACGGCGCGCACACCTTCAACATCTCGACCGCGGCGATGTTTGTCGCCGCCGCGGCTGGTGCGCGTGTGGCCAAGCACGGCGGGCGCAGCGTGTCGTCGAGCACCGGCAGTGCCGATGTGCTGGAAGCTTTCGGCGCCAATGTCAACCTCACGCCGGAGCAGGTGGGGCAGTGCCTCGAGCAGACGGGCATCGGCTTCATGTTCGCGCCGAATCACCACGCGTCGATGAAGCACGCCGGCCCGGTGCGCAAGGAGTTGGGCGTTCGCACGCTGTTCAACATCCTCGGGCCGCTGACGAATCCTGCAAACGCACCCAATCAGCTGATGGGTGTGTTCCATGCTGACCTGGTCGGCATCCAGGTGCGCGTGCTGCAGCGCCTGGGGTCGGACCACGTGATGGTGGTCTACGGCATGAACGGCATGGACGAGATCTCGCTGTCCGGCGAGACGCTGGTGGGCGAACTGAAGAACGGCGAGGTGCGCGAGTACGTCGTGCACCCGAGCGACTTCGGCATGCCGGTGTACGACACCCGCGTGCTCAAGGTGGCCGACAAGGCTGAGTCGGTTCAATGCATCCAGCGCGCGTTCGCAAACGAAGACGGGCCGATGCGCGACATCGTGCTGCTCAACGCCGGCGCGGCGCTGTACTGCGCCAACGTCGCGAGTTCGGTGGCCGACGGCGTGAAGCGCGCACGCGAGGCGGTGGCCTCGGGCGGCGCGATGAAGAAGCTGAGCCAGTTCGTTGCGGCCACGCAGCAGTTCAAGCCATGAGCCGGGCCGAGCGCCGGGCCGCTCCCAAGCCGGCCCGCATCCCCTTGGGGGATCGGCGGCGGTACCCCGCTGACGAGGGGCAGTCATGAGCGACATCCTCAACAAGATCGTTGCGGTCAAGCGCGAAGAGATTGCCGCTGCGCGCAAGCAGCGCGATCTGGCTTCGCTGCGCCGTGACGCTGAAGGCCGCACCGACGTGCGCGACTTCGCCGGTGCCTTGCGCAGCAAGATCGCCGCAGGCCAGGCCGCGGTGATTGCCGAAGTGAAGAAAGCCAGCCCCAGCAAGGGCGTGCTGCGCGAGCATTTCGTGCCGGCCGAGATCGCGGCGAGCTACGAGCGCCATGGGGCTGCCTGCCTGAGCGTGCTGACCGACGTGCAGTTCTTCCAGGGCGCCACCGCCTACCTCGAACAGGCGCGTGCCGCGTGCAGCCTGCCCATCCTGCGCAAGGATTTCATGGTCGACGCCTATCAGGTGTTCGAGGCCCGCGCGATGGGGGCCGACTGCATCTTGCTGATCGCCGCCAGCCTCGACGATGCGCAGATGGCCGATCTGGAAGCGCAGGCCCACGCGCTCGGCATGGCGGTGCTGGTCGAAGTGCACGATGGCCTCGAACTCGAGCGCGCGTTGCGGCTGAAGACGCCGCTGCTCGGCATCAACAACCGCAACCTGCGCACCTTCGAGGTGACACTGGACACCACGCTGGGCTTGCTTCCGCGCGTGCCGCCCGAGCGATTGCTGGTCACCGAAAGCGGCATCCTCGGCGCGGCCGATGTGAAACGCATGCGTGACGCCAACGTGCACGCCTTCCTCGTCGGCGAGGCCTTCATGCGCGCAGCCGACCCCGGGGTCGCGCTGGCGGAGCTGTTTCGTTGACGCGACTCACCGAGCCGCTGGAGCGCGTGCTCGATCGCGTGCCGGCGTCTTGGCAGCCGGTGGTGGAAGCTTGGCGCAAGACGCCCGAAGCACAGAGGCTGATCGCGTACGTCGACTCGTGCATTGCCACGGGTGCCACGGTCTACCCGGCCGAAGTGCTGCGGGCATTGACGCTCACGCCGCTGGAGGCCGTGCGTGTCGTCATCCTCGGACAAGACCCGTACCACGGCCCGGGGCAGGCACATGGCCTGTCGTTCTCGGTACCCGACGGTGTTCGCACGCCGCCCAGCCTGCGCAACATCTTCGTCGAACTGCAGCGCGAATTCGGCGTGGCACCGACCCATACGGATCTCTCGGCGTGGGCGCGCCAAGGTGTGCTGCTGCTCAACACCACGCTGACAGTTGAAGACGGCGAGGCCGCCAGCCACTCCAAGCGCGGCTGGGAGAGCTTGACCGAGCGGCTGCTGCAGGCCGTGGCCGAGCGATCACGCCCCTGCGTCTACCTGCTGTGGGGCGCGCACGCGCAACGCTTCGAGCCGCTGATCCAAGCTCATGCCGGCGCACCGGCTGATGCGTTGGTACTGAGCTCCAACCACCCTTCACCGCTGTCGGCACGCCGGCCGCCGGTGCCATTTGTCGGCAACGGCCACTTCGGCGCCGCAAACTCGTTCCTCGCCTCGCGCGGTGGCGGGATCGACTGGATCGGCACCCAGCTGGCCTGAGACTGGTATCGAATTTGCGTGAGCTTTTCAGGCGTGCTTCGAAGCGTCATCCAAGCCTGAGTTAAGTTTCGTAATACCAATTGACGCATTGGTATTACTGGTACTAAACTGGTTCTATCGGTGGGCGCCATGCCCGCGGAACAGCCGCACAACACGGAACCGGAGGCAACAGCGAGATGGTCGACTTTCTCATCGGGGTGGATGGCGGCGGGTCGGGAACACGTGCCTTGTTGGCGCGCCCCGATGGCGCTGTGCTCGGCCACGGTGAGGCCGGACCATCAGCGCTGGGCCAGGGCATCGAGCCCGCCTGGGTACAGGTGCAGCAGGCGGCCCGCGCCGCGTTCGCCCATGCCGGCTTGGCCTTTGCACCCTGGGCGCACTGTGGTTTAGCTGCAGGTTTGTCGGGTGCCAACAATGCACCTTGGTACGACGAATTCATCGCGCAGAACCCGGGTTTCGGCAAGCTGCTGGTCGAGACCGATTCTTTCGTGATGCTGGTGGGCGCACATGCGGGCCAGCCGGGTGCCATCGTCGCCGCGGGCACCGGTGCCATCGGCGAGGTGTGGCGTGCTGACGGGTCGCGCTCCAGCTCGAATGGCTGGGGCTTTCCCGTTGGTGATGAAGGCAGTGGCGCCTGGCTCGGCGTGCATGCCGTGAACCTCGCGCAGCAGGCGATGGATGGCCGCGCCGAGGCGAGCCCGCTGGTGCGCCGCGTGTGGGCCGCCTGCGGCAGTGAGCGCGAGAGCTTGCAGGCCTGGTGCGGCAACGCCGGCCAATTCGCCTACGCGCAGCTGGCGCCCGCCGTGTTCGACTGCGAGGCCAGCGACCCGGCCGCGGCGGCCCTGCTCAGCCGCGCGGTGAGCGCGCTCGATGCCACGGCCTTGGCGCTGGATGCGCCGGGCCATCTTCCTTTGGCGGTGCTGGGCAGCGTGGGCAAGCGCCTGGCCCACCGCTTGTCCCCTGAAGTGCGCCGCCGCTGCGTGACCGAGGCCGCTGGCCCCGCCGACGGCGCTCTGACTTTGATTCGACGTGAGATCGAGACCGATCGATGAGCAAACCCCTGTTCGAATTCAAGCCCGACCCGCGCGACAGCTCGCCGCTCTACGTGCAGCTCTCGCGCAAGCTCGGGCAGGCCATCCGCGATGGCCGCTACCAGGCCGACGAAGCGTTGCCGTCGGAGCGTGTGCTGTCGGAGTCGGTCGACGTGTCGCGCGTCACCGCGCGCAAGGCCATCGACCAGTTGGTCGACCAGGGCTTGATCGTGCGCCGGCGCGGCTCGGGCAACTACATCGCGCCGCGCATCGAGCAGCCGCTGTCGCGCCTGACGAGCTTCTCGGAAGAGTTGCACCAGCGCGGCTACACGCCGTCGTCGCGCTGGCTCGAGCGCGCTATCACCTCGGCGGTGCCCGACGAGCAGCTGAGCCTGGGCCTCTCGCCCGGCGCGCGCGTGGCGCGGTTGGAGCGTTTGCGCCTGGCCGACGATGTCGTCATGGCCTACGAGATGAGCGTGCTGCCGCAGACCGTGCTGCCCAACGCCGAGGCGGTCACCGGCTCGCTCTACGAGTACCTCACCAGCATCCACATGGCGCCGGTGCGGGCGCTGCAGCACATCCGCGCGCTCAATGCGCAGCCGCGGCTGGCCGAGCAACTCGGCGTGCCGGTCGGGCAGGCGGTGCTGTTCATCACCCGCATCGGCTACCTCGAGTCGGGCCAGGCCGTGGAGCTGACGCATTCGTACTGCCGCAGCGATTACTACGACTTCGTGGCTGAGATGAGGCGCGAAGGATGAGCACTTCATTGAAGGGGAACGTCCTCACGCCGCGCGGGTTCGTGCGCGGCGAGCTTCGCGTGGGTGAAGATGGCCGCGTCGCCGGCATCGAAGGCGATCTTGTCGATGAACGCGAGGTGCGCGAGTCGGGTTTGCCGCTCGTTGTTCCCGGCTTCATCGACCTGCACGTTCACGGCGGCGGCGGGCACGACATCATGGAAGGCGGCGACTCCGCCGAGCGCGTGGCCGAGCTGCATGCCCAGCATGGCACCACCTCGATGCTGGCCACCACGATGACGGCACCGATGAGCGACCTCGAGCGTGCCTTCCGCGCGCTGAAGCCCATCTGCGCCGGCCGCGGCACGCGCTCGGCGCGCGTGATGGGTGTGCACCTCGAGGGGCCGTACATCAACTCCGGCAAGCTCGGCGCGCAGCCCAACTACGCGCGGCCGGTGCAGGCCGACGAGCTGCGTCGCCTCAACGACTTGGCGCCCATCCGCCTGATCACGCTGGCACCCGAGACCGCCGGCAACATGGACGCGATCGAAGCGCTCGTGGCGGCCGGCTACCGCGTGCAGCTCGGCCACACGCTGGGCAGCTACGAAGACGGTGTCGAGGCGATGAAGCGCGGTGCCACCAGCTTCACGCACCTGTTCAACGCAATGAGCGGCCTGCACCACCGCGAGCCCGGCATGGTGGGCGCGGCACTCGCGCATGCCGACTATTCGGAAATCATCCCCGACCTGCTGCACGCACACCCGGGGGCGATCCGTGTCGCGTTGCGCTCCATTCCGCACCTCTATTGCGTCACCGACTCGACGGCTGCTGCCGGTATGCCGGACGGCGACTACAAGCTAGGCCGCCACAAGGTCACCAAGTGCCTGGGCGGCGTGCGCCTGCCCGATGGCACGCTGGCCGGCTCGACGCTGACGATGGACCAGGCGCTGCGCAACCTGGTCGAAGAACTGGGGTTGGGCCTCGTGGATGCATCGCGCCGGGTCTCGACCAACGCGGCCGACTACCTCGGCGCTACCGATCGTGGCCGCCTAGCGGTCGGTGCGTGGGCCGACGCGGTGGTGCTCGACCGCGATCTCAAGGTGATGGATGTGTACGTGGAAGGAGCGTCGATTGAACACGCGCATGCTGGCTGAAGCCCGCGAAGCCCCCGCCGCCGTCGCGCGGCAGCTCGCACAGGACGACCAGTCGTACAGCGACTTCGGCGCCTTCTTGCGCGCGCACTCGCCGAGCTCGGTGCTCACCGTGGCGCGCGGCAGCTCCGACCACGCAGCCCACTTCATGGCCTACCTGATCATGGCGCGCATGGGCCGGCTGGTGACCTCGCTGCCGATGTCGCTGATCACGCTGTACGGTTCGCAGATCAACTGCGATGGGCTGGCCTCGATGGCGTTTTCGCAATCGGGCCAGAGCCCCGACCTGGTGGCGCCCACGCGCTACTTCACCGAAGGCGGGGCCTGCACTGCGGCCTTCGTCAACGACCCCGAGTCGCCGCTGGCCAAAGCCGCGAAATGGGTGTTCGCCTTGCATGCGGGCCCGGAGACCAGCGTCGCAGCGACCAAGAGCTTCATCGCGCAGCTGGTGGCTGGTGCGCGTTTGGTGGCGGCGTGGCAAGACGACTTGGTGCTGCAGGCTGCGCTGTCGGCTCTGCCAGGCGTGCTGTCGCGTGCGGCCTATGCCGACTGGTCGCCTGCCGTCGAAGCACTGCGCGACGCGGACCGCCTGTTCGTGATCGGTCGCGGCACTGGCCTGCCGGTGGCGATGGAAGCCGCGCTCAAGTTCAAGGAGACCTGCGGCATCCAGGCCGAGGCCTTCTCGGGCGCCGAGGTCAAGCACGGCCCGATGGCGTTGATCGACGAGGGCTACCCGCTGCTGGTTTTCGCTCCGCGCGGGCCGGCTCAAGCCGGGTTGGTGTCCCTGGCCGAAGAGATGCGCGGCCGCGGCGCGAAGGTGTTGCTCGCTGCTCCTGCAAGCACGCCGGGCGCGAGCTTGCCGATCATCGAGACGGCGTCGGTCGAGCTCGATCCCATCTCGGTGATCCAGAGCTTCTACCCGATGGTCGAGGCGCTGGCGGTTGCGCGTGGGTCGAACCCGGACCAGCCTCGCCACTTGGCCAAAGTCACTCGGACGAATTGAGCTTCTGCCTGCCATGAGTTCTTCTACCGTTCAGCCAGGTCGCCTCGTGATGGTCGACATTCGCGGCACCTCGCTCAGCGAAGCGCGGGCCGCGTTTCTGCGCCGTCACCACATCCGTGCCGTCTGCCTGTTCCGCCACAACCTCGGCACCGAAGCCGAGGTGAAGCAACTCACCGACGACCTGCGCGCCGTGATGGGCGAGGGCGCGCTGATCGGCATCGACCAGGAGGGCGGCTCGGTCGTGCGCGCCACCTTCCTGCCGCAAGCGCCAGCAGCGATGGCACTTGGTGCGTCGGGCGACGCGGCGATGGCCGAAGCAGTCGGTGAGGCCGTGGGGTGCGGCATTCGCAGCCTCGGTTTCAACTGGGACTTCGCGCCGGTGCTCGACGTCAACAACAACCCCGCCAACCCGGTGATCGCCGAGCGCAGTTTCTCGGAAGACCCGGCCGAGGTAGCGCGCCTCGCCGGCGCATGGATGCGCGGCGCCTTGCGCGCGGGCGTGGCCTGCTGCGTCAAGCACTTTCCGGGTCATGGCGACACCCACATGGATTCGCACAACCACCTGCCGGTGGTCGACAAGCCCTTGTCGGCGCTGCAGGCCCTGGAGTTGAGGCCCTTCCATGACTTGAAGAACGATGCGCCCGCGATGATGACGGCACACATCGTCTACCCGCAACTCGACCCCGAGCACCCGGCCACGCTGTCGCGCAAGATCCTCGGCGGCATCTTGCGCGATGCCTGGGGCTACGACGGCGTGGTGATCACCGACTCGCTGGTGATGAAGGCGATCTACGACCACTACGGCCACGACCGTGCTGCCGTGCTGGCGCTGCAGGCCGGCGCCGACATGGTGATGGCGCTCGGCAGCGAGGCGGACCAGACCACGGCCATCGAGGCCATCGCGAAGGCACAAGCGAGCGGTGCGCTCACCGAGGCGCAACTCGCTCGCGCCAATGCCCGACTCGATGCGCTCGCAGCGCGGTATCCGGCGGGTGCGACTGCCTACGACGCGTCGCAACGCCAGGCAGACGATGCGCTGATGCACCGCGCCTGGGCCGCCGGGCTCACCGCCATCGGCGTACCGATGGCACCCGCACGGCAACGAGCGCTCCGCGTCATCACGCAACGAAGCGTGCCTTGCGATGGCGTGTCGGAAGCCGGGCCCTCGGCCGAGCAGGTAGCGCGGCTGTTCGACGGCTTTGTCGATGTCGAGGTGCTCGCGCTCGATGACCTGCAATCGCTGGCCTGGTCGACGCTGCCGGCCGATGGTCGATTCACCGTTCTGGCCTCCAACCATCGCGACCGCTATGCCGGCAAGGCGCAAGCCTGGCGGCCCGATCTGCATTTGGCGCTGTGGAATCCGTTCCAGGTGCTCGATGTCGTCGCACCGTCGGTTGTCACCTGGGGATATGCCGAGGGCGCGCTTGAAGCGCTGCAAGAGTGGCTCGAAGGGCGGGCTGTGGCGAACGGGCGAGCCCCTGTCCGGTTGATCGCCTGAGAACAAGAACGGAAACCCGATGACCACCGACACGCCGCGTCGCCGCTCGCCCATCTCATGGGTGCCGACGCTTTACTTCGCGCAGGGCCTGCCGTTCTTCGCCGTCAACGTGATCGCGCAGCAGATGCTGATCAGCATGAACGTGCCCAACGAGCAGATGACGCGCTGGCTCGGCGTGCTGACGCTGGCCTGGGGCTTCAAGTGGGTATGGAGCCCGTTCCTCGAACTGGCGCCGAGCAAGAAGTCGGTCGTCATCACCTTTCAGTTGCTCGGGGCGGTGGGCCTCGGCGCCGTGGCGGTGGCACTGCATCTGCCGGCCTTCTTCGTGCTGAGCATCGCGGCGCTGATGCTCGTTTCGCTGGGTTCGGCTACGCACGACATCGCGGCCGATGGCCTCTACATGGCCAGTCTTTCGAACAAGGAACAAGCTCAGTACGCCGGCTGGCAAGGCGCCTTCTTCAACGTCGCGCGCTTCATCGCCGCGGGCGGCTTGCTGGTGCTGGCCGGCGCGCTGGAGAAATCGATGGGAGTGGCCAGCGCGTGGACGGCGATCTTCAGCATGCTCGCGCTGACGATGGTCGTGGTGGGGCTCTACAACGCGTGGGCCCTGCCGAAGATCCTCAACGTGGCCGCGGCCGACACCTCGGCCGGTGCGATTCGCCGCACGCTGTGGCTGGTGCTGCGCGACTTTCTCGCCAAGCCCGGCATCGGGTTGGCCATCGTGTTCATCATCCTGTTTCGCGCGAGCGAAGGGCAGGTCCAGACCATCGGACCGATCTTCCTGCGGGCAGCGCGTGAGTTGGGCGGGCTGGGGCTGAGCACCGACCAAGTGGGCTGGGCTTATGGCACGGCGGGCACCATCGCCTTCATCGCCGGCAGCGTCGCAGGGGGCTATTTCGCGGCATGGCTGGGGCTCAAGCGCGCGATGCTCGCGCTCATCCTCGCGATGAACCTGCCGACCGTGGCCTTCGTGTTCCTCAGCACCGCGATGCCGACGAACTTCGGCGTGATTGCCGCGGCGCTGAGCCTGGAGATGTTCGGCTACGGCTTCGGCTTCGTCGGCGTGATCCTGTACCTGATGCAGGTGGTGTCGGTGGGCAAGTACCAGACGGCGCACTATGCGATCGGCTCGGGCGTGATGGGCCTGGGCATGAGCCTCTTTCGCACCATCAGTGGCGACATTCAGGTGGCGCTGGGCTACCAGCATTTCTTCATCTGGGGTTTGCTGTGCGCGGTGCCGGTGCTGATCTTGTCGCGCTTCGTTCCGCTGGAGGCGCCCGTCGCTCCCGAAGCTGCAACGGCGGCTGAACCCGCGCACGCATGACGCGGTGGCTTGTCTGTTCGCTGCTGTGCGCAGCGGGTCTGGCGGCGTGCGGCACGGCCCCACCGACTAAAGCGCCCGAGTTGTTCTTCGACGACTTCAGCCAGCCCGAGGTGGCGGCGCTGGCGCGTGACGGTTGGATCGTCCGCCATCAGGCCGGTCACCCCGGCATTGCCGGCGCAAGCTGGGGTGACGCAGCCATCACGCTGATCGACGACCCACAACAGCACGGCAACAGACTGCTGCGCCTGAGCGCGCGCACCGACGGCACCCCGGCCGGCACGCTGCAGGCCCAGGTGTGCCATGAGCGCAAGTACCTCGAAGGCACGTATGCGGCGCGGGTGCGTTTCAGCGATGCGCCGGTACAAGGGCCCGATGGCGACGTGGTGGTGCAGACCTTCTACGGCGTGAGCCCGCTGCGCTTCGATTTCGACCCCGAGTACAGCGAGCTCGACTGGGAGTACCTGCCCAACGGCGGCTGGGGCGACGCGCGTGCGCGCCTCTATGGCGTGAGCTGGCAGACCGTGCGTGTGGAGCCTTGGTCGGCCCACAACCAGCCGCAGCAGCGCTTCGCCGAGTTGGGCGGTTGGCACGTGCTGGTGATGCAGGTGGCGCAAGGGCGCACGCACTGGTTCCTGGACGGCGAGCCTTTCGCCGACCACGGCGGGCGCAACTACCCGGTGGTGCCGATGGCCATCAACTTCAACCTGTGGTTCTCGCCTGGCGGCTTGTTGCCGGCGGGTACGACACGCGTCTACGAGCAAGACGTCGATTGGGTTTTTCACGCGCGCAACCGTGTTCTGTCGCCAGCGGAGGTCCAGGCGGCCGTGCAAGCGCTGCGACAGGCTGGCACGACGCGTACCGACAGCGTGCCGCCGGCGAGTCCGCCGCTGGCCTCCACCTGCGACTTCTGAGCCGACGATGCAATTGAGAGCGCGCCTGGATTCCGTCGATGCACTGCGCGGGCTGACCGTCGCGGCGATGCTGCTCGTCAACGACGCCGGCGACTGGGGGCATGTCTATGCGCCGCTCGAACATGCCACTTGGCACGGGTGCACGCCCACCGACCTCATCTTCCCATTCTTCCTGTTCATCGTCGGCGTGTCGCTGGCGCTGAGTCTCGGTCCGCGCATCGGCGCAGGGGGTGACCATGCCTCGATGCGTCGCACGGTGCTTGTGCGTGCATTGCGCATCATCGTGCTCGGTCTCGTGCTGCACGCGGTTGCTCACTGGCTGATGGACACGCGGGCCTTCCGGCCGTTCGGCGTGCTGCAGCGCATCGGCCTGTGTTTCGCGGCGGCCGGGCTGCTGGCGATCGAGACGCGGCCGCGCACGCAATGGGTCGCCTTCGGCGCGATCCTGCTCGGCTACTGGGCGCTGCTGTCGTGGGGTGGGCCGTTGAGCAAGGAGGGCAACCTGGCGAGCCGCATCGACACGGCGCTGCTGGGCCGCTTCGCCTACGAGTTCGATCCGGTCACGGGCCTCGGCCACGAGCCCGAGGGCTTACTCAGCACGCTGCCGGCCATCGCAACGACCTTGCTCGGTGTGCGTGCAGGCGACTGGTTGCGCCGCGGCCACCGCAGCCGCTTGTGGCAGGCGGGCATGGCGGCGCTGCTGGCCGGTTGGGCCTGGTCATGGGTGTTCCCCTTCAACAAGCAGCTGTGGACGTCGTCTTACGTGCTGTGGAGCGGCGGCTGGGCGATGCTCGCGTTGCTGGCTGCGCATGAGTTCATCGATCGCCGTGGCGGGCCGGCATTGGGCCGCAGCTTCGGCGTGAATGCCATCGCGGCCTATGCCGGGGCGTGGTTGATGGTCTGCGTGCTCGAAGGTTTGCACTGGGGTGGGCCGCTGTACCGCATCGCATTCGAATGGATGGTGCCGATCACTGGCGCCTATGTGCCGTCGCTCACCTACGCAGTCGCATTTGTCGGCTTCTGGTGGGGCATCGTCGTGTTGCTCGATCGGCGCAAGCTGTACTTCAAGATCTGAGTGAATGACGCGCGATGGCTTCAGACGCCAGCGTTCAGCTCGGCGATGAAGTCGTACATGTCACCACGGTAGAACGACTGCGACAACTCGATCGCGCGCCCGTCGGGCAGGTAGCCCAGGCGCTCGACCAGAAGACCCGCGTCGCCCTTGCTGGCCTTGAGCAGCTTGGCCTGCTCCGCATTCAGCAGCAGTGCGCGCAACCGCTGCAGCGCGCGCACCGGCCGGTTGCCTTGCGCTTCCAGCGCCTGGTAGAGCGAGTCGCCCACGGTTTCCAGCGAGGGCAGGCACGAGGCGACGATGGTCGCGATCTCGATAGCCATCGGTGCATCGTCGGCATAGCGCAGCCGGTGGAAGCGGTAGACGATGGCGCCCGGGCTGAGCGCGAGTTTCAGCGCCTCTTCGGGGGTCACCGTGCCTTCCGAGCGCTTGAGCCATACGCTGTGCGGGTGGCTGCCGCGGGCGCGCATGTCTTCGGAAAACGAGGTCAGCTTGGCGAAGTTCTTTTCCACGCGGGCGCCGACGAAGTTGCCCGACCCCTGGCGACGCACCAGCCAGCCTTCTTGCGTCAGCCCTTCAAAGGCGCGCCGCACCGTGATGCGCGACACCGAGAGGTCCTCGGCCAATTGACGCTCGGAGGGCAGCGCGTCATCGGGCATCAGCACCCGGCGCTCGATGGCATCGCGCACGGCGCGTTGCAGCTGCTGATAGAGCGGCAGGCTGTTGTTCGGGTCGAGCGGCTTGAGCGCGTGGGCCAAAGTGGTCATGTTCGAACCTCAAAGTTGGCCCACCAATTGCATGCCAGTGGCTCATTTGGCAATACCAGTTCGATACAGGCCGCTAAATGGGTGGTCATGTCGGGGCGTGCTCCACAGTGATGCAGGTCACTTTACCTCAGTGATTGCCTAGGGGTTGAAATAGTGCAATTCCGGTTGCAATCGCCCTTGATTGGTAGCATAGTGGCATCTAGTGGTAGCGTATTGGTACGCACGCTGGCATCCAAAGAATTGGCTTGAGTGGGAGGGTTGGTCCGCCACTGGTCTTGACCGGTGGCGGGCCGAAGTCCCGGGTTTTAAGAAGTACCGGATCGGGGATCCGGAGTTTCATTCAATCAGTGGCGGACACACATGAACCTACAACTGACACCCATCGCATCGGCTGTTGCGCTGGCATTGATGAGCACTCTCACGGCTGCTCACGCGCAGCAGGCGCCAGCGGCACCTGCTGCTGCAGCATCCGCAGCTTCAGCGCCGCAACCTGCGGAAGCGGCTTCGCAGCCGGCTGCAATACCCGCACCGCAGCCCGTGGCTGCTCCGGCTTCACCCACGGCGCAGCAGCTGGAATCTGTTGTCGTTACTGGTATTCGCGCTTCGGTGCAGCAATCGTTGAACGTGAAGCGAAATGCCGATGCCCGTGTGGAGGTCATCAGCGCCGAAGACATCGGCAAGATGCCAGACAAGAACGTCGCAGATTCCTTGCAGCGCGTGCCCGGCGTCACGATCAGCTCGGCTGGCGCCAACGAGGGCGGCTTCGACGAGAACGACCGGGTGTCGATGCGCGGGACGAGCCCTAGCCTCACGCAGACGCTAATCAATGGCCACAACGTTGCTTCGGGCGACTGGTTCATCCTGAATCAGACAGGCACCGTGGGTCGAAGCGTCAGCTATACGCTGCTGCCCTCAGAGCTCGTGAAGCGCGTGACGGTGCACAAGAGTTCGCAGGCCAGTGACCTCGAAGGCGGTGTCGTCGGCACTATCAACATCGAGACTTTCAAGCCGCTCGACTTCAAGAAGGCCTTGACCTTTGAAGCCACGGCGGGTGCGGTCTACGCGAGCCAGCCCAACAAGACCGACCCTCAATTCAGCGGGCTGTTCAACTGGAAGAACGAGGCGAACACGCTTGGCGTGATGGTCCAGGCGTTCTCGGAGACCCGTCACCTGCGCCGTGATGGCCAGGAGTTGTTGGGCTACGAGAAATTCGCGCCGGACAGTAATGTGGTGTTGGGCACGAACGGGCATGCCGCTCATCCCGATCTGGCAGGTGTCTGGTACCCCACCATGATCGGCTCGGCGCTGTTCGAACAAAAGCGTGAGCGCACTGGCGGTCTGATTGACGTGCAGGTCAAGCCGCACAACGACCTGACACTGGATTTTTCTGGCTTCACGTCGGAGATGAAGGCGGCGAACTACAACCGCAACTACCTGCTCTGGAACACCCACTACATCAATCAGGGTCGCGATGTGATCGACCCGACCACCGGCAATACGACCTTCGTTGCTCAGGCTCCGGATCCTGGCTACACAGTGCGCAACGGAACGCTTGTTGGCGCAAACTTCAGTCCTGTCGCCGGAACGCAATACGGCGTGTACGACCAAATCTCTCGCCCCGACGCGAAAGCCGATTCGAGCTTCTTCAATTTCGACGCGCAATGGCGCGCTAACGACGCGCTGACGCTGTCGAGCAAGATTGGAACGTCGCAGGCACATGGCAAGACGCCGACTCAGGACGTGGCCGAGTGGAATACCGGTGTCGGAACCGGTGGAGGCTGGGGTCTGAACGGTATCAACTCAGCCGCAACTTGGAATCTCGGGACGGCCAACAACGCGAGTCCTGCTGGCGTGGGGTTGGGCTGGATGTTTGGCGACCAGAATGTGAATGTGAAGGACAAGGAAAACTGGATGCAAATCGACGGCGACCTGCAAGTTGATGCCGGTGCGTTGACCAGCCTGAAGTTCGGTGCTCGTTTCAACGATCACAAGCGCAGCTCGGGGGGGGTGGTTGGTCAAGCCCCTGGTTGCAAGGATGCGAATGGCAACACGGTTCCCTTCGACTGGTCTCAGCAGTACTGGTGTCCGGCTGGCACGACCTCTCCCGCCGATCCGGCCAACTTCCCGAGCGGCTATCAGAACTATCCGGGCAACTACAGCGCCAACCTCGGCGGAAGTTTCCCGACCGGCATCTGGTACTACACGCCTGAGCAACTGGCTGCCTACAGCCGCCTGACCAACCGCGCCACCGATGGCTCGCGCGAAGACTGGAGCTCCGAATACGCCCTGAAGGAAACCAACACTGCTGCCTATCTGCAGGGCAATCTCGAAGGCAAGGGGTGGCGCGGCAACGTGGGTCTGCGTGTGGTGCAAACCCGCGAAAAGGTCACCAGCAACGTCGCCACCGACGCAACGACACCCGGTGCTATCACAACATCGGCCTTCGGCCCCTTCATACCGACCACCGCCGAGCACACCTACACCGACGCGCTACCCAGCGCGAATCTCACTGTCGACCTCAGCAAGAACTTGCTTGCGCGCTTTGCGCTGTCTCGCACCATGACCCGCCCGGACTACTCGGCCCTGGCCGGTTCAGTATCGTTGAGCCCGCCGGCAGTTCAGGGCGCGACAGGGTCAGGCTCGGGCGGTAATGCTGACCTGAAGCCAATTCGCTCAACCAACATCGATGCGACGATCGAGTGGTATTTCGCTCCAAAGGCTTTGTTGGCAGCGAGCGCGTTCTACATGGACCTGACGAGCTATGTCGGCTATGGGCAGGTCACGAAGCAATACATGACCTACAGCAGCGTCACTCCACAAGGCTTCCTGGCTGACTACGTGCTGACCGTGCCGGTGAACACAAAGGGCTCGGTCAAAGGACTTGAACTCGCCTATCAGCAGCCACTGGGAGCTAATTTCGGCTTTGACGTGAACTACACCTATTCCGACGCGCACGAGTCCAATGGGTCTGACTTGGTTGGTGCCTCGAAGAACACCTACAACGCTGGTCTGTACTTCGAGAACGATAGCTTCAATGCCCGAGTGGCCTACAACTACCGCTCATCGTTCTACAGCGGGCTGGATCGCAGCACGGCCTTCTACCAGGCGGCCGTCGACAATGTGGCAGCGTCGCTGGGCTACAAGCTCAACGACAACATTAGTTTCACGTTCGATGCGCACAACCTGAACAATGCGAAGCTGAAGTACTACGCCTTGAACGAGGATCAGCCACGCTCGGTGTATCAAAGTGGTCGTCAGTACTACCTGAATGCCCACTTCAAGTTCTGAGAGCACTTGATTTCTGCGACCTTGGGGCGAGGCGCTGGTGGGTGCCTCGCCCCCTTTTGCCATGGGGTCAACCACAGATGAAACGTCCGGTCCGGGTTCTGCGGGTGGCCATCTCGGGCGCGGCGGTAATCGTCCTGTCTGCTTGTGTCGGTCTGGCGACCGCTCCAGCGAAGTTTATTCATGGCCCGTACAAAGACGTGACCTTGGCGTTTGACTCGCAGACGAGGCTGCTGTCCACCGAGGTGCTCGGCAGGCGCCAGCCCGTGACCGCCGTGCTCGGCCTGGGCTCGACGGTGAGTTGGGGTTTTGCCACTGGCGAGTGCGGCGCTGAAACTTGGGGTGGGCTGGACACAGAAGCGGTGAGCATCGCGAATCTGGCTGCGTTCCGCAGCGCCGACATCGGCTACATCATCTCGACGGGTGGCGAAGGCGGCACATTCACCTGTGGAAGCGAAGTCGGTATGGAGGCTTTCATTCGGCGATACGACGCGCCTGGGCTGGCGGGCATCGATTTCGACATCGAGGCAGGGCAGACGCCCGAGCAAATCCAGGCCCTGGTGCGCAGCGTCAAGGCTGTGCAGAAGGGCCATCCGCAATTGCGCTACAGCTTCACGCTGGCAACGCATGCGGCGGCGGATGGCTCCGGGCGCAGCTTGAATCGCCTGGGCGAGACGGTGCTGAGCGCGATCCGGTCGGTTGGCCTGACTGATTTCCGGCTCAACCTCATGGTCATGAACTACGGGCCGGCCGAAGCGGCGTTTTGCGTTCCGGAGGCCGGTCGTTGTGCGATGGGGCGTTCGGCGCTGCAGGCCGCCGAGAACGTCAGCATCCGATATGGCGTTCCCTATGCGCAGATCGAGCTGACGGCGATGCTGGGCGAAAACGACGTGGCTGCGAACGTTTTTACGCTGGAGGATGCCGACATGCTGGTGCGCTTCGCCCGTGAGCGGGGTTTGGGTGGGCTTCACTACTGGTCGCTTGACCGCGATACGCCTTGCCCACCAGGCGCTCCACGGGTTTCCGCGATCTGCAGTGGTGTGTCGGCGCCCACCGGGGCATTTGGGCGAGCGTTCGCGGCGGGCTTGCGCTGATCTCCTCGCGCGGCACTACCGGGCTGGCTTGCCCAAAAACAAGCTGCTATACTCTGCGGTTCGCTTTGGAGGGGTGCCCGAGTGGCTAAAGGGGGCAGACTGTAAATCTGTTGGCTTACGCCTACGCTGGTTCGAATCCAGCCTCCTCCA
>Ga0307515_10001888_pt1 | contig 46615 bp, 41 predicted proteins | sample 17_EM_MG_FD_194513 | JGI IMG/M metagenome (GOLD analysis project Ga0307515, IMG submission 194513) | Populus trichocarpa ectomycorrhiza microbial communities from riparian zone in the Pacific Northwest, United States - 17_EM | ecosystem: Host-associated > Plants > Roots > Unclassified | place... | reverse complement strand
AGCACGTCAACCTGACGAAGCTTCGTGACGATCTCTTCTGCCTTGTGTCTTTTCGCTGCCATTTCAATATCCTTCTTCGGCTCATAAGCCATACTTCAAGAAGGACCACTTTTCAGGGGGCAGACCAAAACCGCGCGCCGCGCAGCAGGATTTCCCGTCTGCCAGACATCGGCAAACTGGCCGAGGCTCCAAATATTCCCTTCGCGACGGACGGAGGTGAGGCCAAATCCTCAAGCGAAATCGTCGATGTCTGGCCGCGTTTCGTTATGAGCACGTTCGTTCCGGACAGTTCGAACACGCGGGCGCTATTCCCGAGAGGGTTGGCGAGTAGCCCGAGCAAGTGGCGCTGCTGCAATCGATTCAATGCCGTGTGCCTTATGTTTCGTCGGCTACTCTTCTCCGCACCGTAGCTTCTTGTCTCAAGCCGAAGCGGGCGAATGTCGGAAATAATTTCCGCTCAAAGCTGCTGCTGAATTCGTTTACATCTCTTCTGGATCTGGTGGGTTAACCTGTCCAATACTCGCGTTGGATCGCCTGAGATCGCCGAAACGCCGTCTGCGGCATGGCCGCATAGACTGGCGACTAGCTCTGCTAGTTCTTTTACACGTTTCAATGTGGAGGCAGCGCTCAGACCGACGTCTTCAGCAAGTGCCTTCCAATCACCGCGGCGCAAATCGGGCGCAATGAACCGCCCCCCAATGCCCTGCGGCAGGTTTTGGTCTACCTGACGGTACACCGCTGCGCACATCAGGTCATAAAGCGGTGCCATCTTTGCCGACCCGCCAGCGCCTATCAGTACGGAATAGTTTTTGGCATGGGAATCCGAGTTGCAGATCAGGACGTTGAGAACCACTGCATCCAATAGCTTCTGACGTTCCGCCGGGGAGACGAGATCGCTAATCGCCTGAAACATCATCTTTAGCGTTACGCCGCGGCCCGTTGATAAACGTTCATATTTCTGCGCTGGAAAATGTCCCGTTAGCTGGCAAAGGTCCTCTTGGTGAAGCCTGCGGATATCGCCCTCTGAATCCGTGAAACGGTCATAGCGCTTCACCAGGAGGTAGCGCCGTTTACGAGCTACGCCAATTGTGCACTCGGCTGCTTCCAATCCGCAGGCCCGCGCAAGGGTGAGACAAAAGGCTTCGTTTTCGACGCTGCCAGCCAATCGCCTGGTATCCGGCTTGATGATGTGGGTCGATGGCGTACCATCGACCGGGATGGAGATTGTACCCTTCTCATCCACAAAGACGGGCAGCTTTTCCTGTACACCTGCGAGCGACATGGATACGCCGTGGTCTCCGACCAGGAAGGGTTTGGCCGGAAGTTCATTGAGGATGCGCTCCAGCGCCTCCTCGTCCGGAATAGGCTGCAGGTTGAGGCCAGCCTTTCGGGGTTGGTCGATCGACAGTGCCCCGGCTGTGTCTCGACCGATATGGCCAAGCAGGCCAACGATGTCCTGAGGTGAGACTTTCAACCGCTGACCGATCTCGGCAAGATGCGTCTCCGGGAGCAGGTTTGAAAGCCATGGCAGCAGCCGGTCTGCAGTAACCGGTCCCGAGCGCAGTGGCATCGTGAGCGAAACTGGAAAAGCTGAGCGGCGTGCTTCCCAGGATGGCTCGTAGTCCAGCCGCCATTCGCCTTCGAAGGTCATCTGTGCGACGGGCAGGGTTTCATAGAAGATGGTTGTCATCGACCGTCACCGAAGGTCGGGAGGAAACCGAGATCATCCTCCGATGCGTCTGAAGGCATCTGCGCGGTCTTGAGGTCTCCAACGTCGATGCCGACTGTGCGGGCAACGATCAACGCCTTTTCAAGCTGGCAGCTCGGCTTGCCGGATTCAAGCTCAACGATGAAACGCTCGCCCGTGCCGGATCGGGTAGCAAGCTCGGTCTGTGTCCAGCCGAGGCCTTTGCGTTTTTCCCTGACGGCTGCGCCAAAATCGTTTGCGGACCTGAACATGGATGATCTCCCGAAGAAGCTTACCGTACAGGAAGATTTCCTAACTTTCAACGTCATTCTTACCGGACGGGAAGTTATGGCGGGAGATGACGAAAACCACCCCGATCGGGAAGTTTTTACCACGACCAAAAATTGGCGGGGAGGGGGCTCTTGCGCTCGAGGTATCGCGTGAAGTATCGTTTGAGGTATCGTAAATGCCGCATATCGTCAGAGACTTGCCGGAAACCTTGGAAATGCGGTATCGCGTCTGTATCTGGGGAAGAGTCCCACCCTCTCCGCCAATTTACTTTAATACCTCTTGGATTCGACAATCCCAACAGCTTTCGATTGATGGGCGGCATCAGCCGGGAGCGGGCTCAGGTTCCCGGCGACAATCACACGGGCTCAATATTCTGCCGGGTGCAGTCTGCGCAAATTCCCTCCCAAACGCTCTATTTTTCTCCGAACCTCGCCACATATGGCAGTTTATGCCCCGACGAACGCGGGCGGGCGTGGGAGAAATTGCGAACGGTTTCAAGGGAGAAGTATCGTGGGACTCAATACAAAATTCATCGGGGCTGCTTTCGCAGTGCTCGTTTCTGCCGCCGCGGCCAATGCCCAGGTTGTCGTGTCCTCGAAGATCGACACCGAGGGTGGGGTACTCGGCAATATCATCCTGGCCGTGCTCAAGGCCAACAACATCGAGACGACCGATCGCGTCCAGCTCGGGGCGACGCCCGTCGTGCGCAAGGCGATCGCGGCCGGCGAGATCGATATCTATCCGGAATATACCGGCAATGCCGGCTTCTTCTTCGAGAAGGCCGACGATCCGGTCTGGAAGGATGCGGCCAAGGGCTATGAGCAGGCAAAGAAGCTCGACTACGATGCCAACAAGATCGTCTGGCTGACGCCGTCGCCGGCCAACAACACCTGGGCCGTCGCCGTCCGCAAGGATCTGGCCGATGCCAACAGCATCAAGACATTCAGCGACTTCGGCAAATACGTTTCCGGCGGCGGCACGATCGTGCTGGCGGCCTCTTCGGAATTCGTCAATTCGGCCGCAGCCCTGCCGGCATTCCAGACGACCTATGGTTTCACGCTGAAATCCGACCAGCTGATCACGCTTTCGGGCGGCGATACGGCGGCGACGATCGCGGCGGCGGCCAACCAAACCAACGGCGCCAACGCTGCCATGGTCTACGGCACGGATGGCGGCATCGCCCCGTCGGGTCTCGTCGTTCTGGAAGACGACAAGTCGGTGCAGCCGGTCTACCAGCCTGCGCCGATCATCCGTGAGGCGGTACTCAAGGAGCATCCGGAAATCGAAACGCTGCTGAAGCCGGTGTTCGAAAAGCTCGACCTCGTGACGCTGCAGGACCTGAACGGGCGCGTCCAGGTCGGCGGCGAGCCCGCCAAGGCGGTTGCTGAAGACTTTTTGAAGAAGAACGGCTTTCTGAAATAAGTGGCCGCGAAAACGGCCGGCTCCGTCGAAAGGAAGCCGGCCCAAGCGCGACGACGGGGATAGCGGCTTGAGCATTCGCTTCGATAAGCTGGGCGTGGTCATCGCTCTTCTGGTTGCCTATGGCGCGCTTGCCGCGCCGTTTGCGACCTTTCGCGCCAATCGTATCGTTCCGGGTGACGCGAAAACGATCCTCGAGGCCCTGCCCGCCAATGCGGGCGTGGCTCTGCTGGCGGTGATGGTTGCCGCTACGGTCGTCATTCTCCTGAAAACACCGACTTTTCTCCGGCTCGTCAGCGCTGCTGCCTCTCTGGTTGCCATCGCTCTTTTCATCGGTATGGCCGCGACCCACCTGACGCCGCCGGAAAATACCTATGCCCGTGTCTCGCCGGCGTCCGGCTTCTGGATATTGCTGTTTGCCTTCGCGCTGCTGGCGGCGGATTCGATTACGCGGCTGAGGCCCCGGCCGGTCGTCCGCGTTCTGCTGCTGCTGGTGACGCTTGGCGGCGCGGCTGTAATCCTGATGTCGGGGCTTTGGGATGGCCTGTCGATCCTCAAGGAATATGCCGGTCGCGCCGACGTGTTCTGGCTGGAGGCCGGCAAGCATGTGACGCTGGCGCTCGGGTCATTGGCCGCATCCGTCATTGTCGGCCTGCCGCTCGGCATTCTATGCCATCGCGTCGAGCCTCTGCGCGCCGGCGTGCTCAACACGCTGAATCTCATCCAGACAATTCCATCTATTGCCCTGTTCGGCATTCTCATCGCGCCGCTCGGCTGGATCGCCGTCAATGTTCCCGGCGCTACCGCACTCGGCATTCGCGGTATCGGTGCCGCGCCCGCCTTCGTGGCGCTGTTCCTCTATTCGCTGCTGCCGGTGGTCGCCAATACCGTGGTCGGGCTCGCTGGCGTGCCGCGCGAGGCCAACGAGGCGGCGCGCGGCATCGGCATGACGGACCGGCAGAGGCTTTTCGGCATCGAGCTGCCGCTCGCCATGCCGGTCATTCTGACCGGCATTCGCATCGTGCTCGTCCAGAATATCGGGCTTGCGACGATCGCGGCGCTGATCGGCGGCGGCGGGTTCGGCGTCTTCGTCTTCCAGGGCATCGGCCAGACGGCGATGGACCTGGTTCTTCTCGGCGCGGTGCCGACGGTGGTGCTGGCCTTTGCGGCCGCCATCGTGCTCGACGCTCTCATTGAAATGAACGTACCCCGGCGAGAACGAGGCAGGACCGCATGATCGAAATCGACGGGATCACCAAGCGCTATGACGGCAATACGGTCGTCAACAACGTGACGATGACGATCGAGCCGCGCACGGTGACGGTCATCGTCGGAACGTCGGGGTCCGGCAAGACGACGCTTCTGCGGATGATCAACCGGCTGGTCGAGCCGACCTCGGGGACGATCCGCCTCGACGGCGAGGACAATCGTTCGATGCCCGGCTACGAACTGCGCCGCCGCATTGGCTATGCCATCCAGGGACACGGGCTTTTCCCGCATCGCACCGTCGCGCAGAACATCGCCACCGTGCCGGTGCTGCTCGGCTGGGACAGGGCGCGGATCGATGCCAAGGTGGCGGAGCTTCTGGCGCTGTTCCAGCTCGATCCCACCCTGTTTGCCGCACGCTTTCCACACGAGCTTTCCGGCGGCCAGCAGCAGCGTGTCGGGGTTGCGCGGGCGCTGGCGGCGGAACCGAACGTACTGTTGATGGACGAGCCCTTCGGGGCTCTCGATCCGATCATCCGGGCGAAGGCGCAGGCCGATCTTCTCGACATCCAGAGGCTCTTGAAGACCACGATCGTGCTGGTGACGCACGATATGGATGAGGCGTTTCATCTCGCCGACAAGATCGCGGTCATGGACAAGGGTGAACTGGTTCAATACGGCGTGCCGGCCGAGCTGGTCAAGAATCCGGCGACCGAGTTCGTTGAGACGCTGATCGGCGCCAGCGAGAGGCCATTCCGGCTGCTGTCGATCGAGACGGCCGGAGAAGCGGTCGAACCGGGCACGGCAGACGGCAGGCCTCTGCCGGAGGCAACAAGCCAGCGGGATGCACTGTCCGAAATGCTGTGGACCGGACGCCATGCGCTGCCGGTGGCCGCCGCCGATGGCAGGATCCTTGGCAGGGTGACGCTGGAGGGGCTGACCCGACGGGCGGCAAAGCCGCAATGAGGGCGTGGGTCCCCCCTATCCTGCGGGCGGTGCTGCTGGCGGTCCTCGTTGCCTTTCTGGTTTCGCCCGGCTGGTTTTCTCCGTTTTTGAAACCTCTGGTGCAGGACAATGCGCCAGCGATCTACAATCAAGGCAGCCTGCTGACGCTGACGCTCTTGCATCTGCGCATCGTTGCCATCGCCACGGCGGGCGCCATTGTCGTCGCCGTTACGCTGGCCATTCTCGTGACGCGGCCTTTTGGCGCGGAATTCCTGCCGCTGTCGCGCAGTCTCGTCAATGTCGGCCAGACGTTTCCGCCCGTGGCGGTGCTGGCGCTCGCCGTGCCCGCGCTCGGCTTCGGCGAGAAGCCGACGCTGGTCGCATTGTTTCTCTACGGGCTGCTGCCGATTTTCGAAAATACGTTGACCGGCCTGACGACCTTGCCTGTCTCCGTGATGGAGGCGGCGCGCGGTTCCGGCATGACGGAGCGCCAGCGCCTCTTCAAGGTAGAATTGCCGTTGGCCATGCCAGTAATTCTTGCGGGCATCCGGCTGTCAGTGGTCATCAGTCTTGCGACCGCGACAATTGGTTCGACGGTCGCGGCAAAGACGCTTGGGGAGGTCATCATTGCCGGGTTGCAGTCCAACAACATCGCCTTCGTCCTTCAGGGCGGTCTGATCGTCGGGGCTCTGGCCGTGCTGATCTACGACGGATTATCGGCGATCGAGCGGGTGCTTGCACGGCGCGCCGGGTTGCCCACTTAGTCTTGCAAGAACTTCGCGGATGGACGTTATCCGGAGTGTAGCTTTTGGCGGCGTGAGAATTGCCCCAAAAATATTCCATGTCCTGCCTCTGTTGACCGGAAATCAGGCGTTGTAGAACGTTTCAACGGTTTTCCTAATTTACAGGTTGGCGATGAAGTTCCGGCGCAATGCACCCATCGCAATCATCCTCGCGATTGTCATCATCATTGCCGGGGCGGCCACCATTTCAAGCCGGCTGTTTTCCGGCATGACCAATGCGGTCGAGGCGGACCAGTTCCGGGTGATGGGCGCCATCGTCGAGACGGCAATACGGGACGCGGAAAACAAGGCGCTCGCCCGTGCCGAACTGCTCGCCGACCTCCCTGTCGTGCAGAATCTTTTGGCGGCCGGGGATCGAGCCGGGCTTGAAGCGGAGCTCGCCAAGATGTTCGCCGACCAGAAGGCGCGGCACGGCGTCGATCAGGCGCAGTTCCATACACCGCCCGCCACATCGTTCCTCAGACTGCATGATCCGAAAACCTTTGGCGACGATCTCTCTGCCTTCCGGCCTATGGTCGTTGCGGTCAATCGCGATCGCGTGCCGCTGAAGGGGGCCGCGGTCGCCCGCAGCGGCCCGGCGATTTTCGGGGTCGCTCCGATTTTCGGTGAAGGCGGCAAGCATCTGGGCAGTGTCGAGATCGGTATCGACTACGGACCGCTGCTGGCGGGACTGAAGACCGCCTACGGCATCGATCTGGCACTGTTCATCGAGGAGGCGTCGCTCAAGCAGTATGCCCAGGGCGTCGATCCGGAGCGCATGGGCGAGCAGAACAGGGTCGGCCGCTACATTCGCTTCGAGTCCACCAATGCGCAGTTGATGGCCGAGCTTGCCGGCGCGGAAGATGTCGCCGTGGTCAACGAGCCGGTGCGCTATGTCCGCGATGCGCAGGGGCTGGTGCGCGGCGTTCTGCTGCTGCCGGTCAACAGCAGTTCCGGCACGCCGCTCGGCGTCATCGCCGCCACATCGGATTTCAGTGCTTCGCGCGCCGCGGTCAATCGGTCGCTGATCTGGCAGGCGGTGATCACGCTGATTGCCATCGTTTTTCTGTCCGGTTTCGTGCTGATCGTGCTGCGCGGCTTCCTGCTGCGGCCGCTGCAGGTGCTGGGGCAGCGCTTCGATGCCGTCAGTGCCGGCGAGCCTTTGACGCCGATCGTCGGCTCCGAAACCTTTCCGCGCGAAATGCAGCCCTTCGTGGCGCTTTATGACAAGATCCGATCCCGTCGCAGCGAGGCGGACAAGGCGCCATGAGAGCCATTCCGACAGGGATCCGCGCTGCGCTCCGCCTGCTGGCAACCATCATTCTGGTGGCGTTCGCTGGTCCTGTTTTCGCTGCGCCGGACCTGCCCCGGGGCAATGGCCTGCCGGTGATCGTCCAGGCCGCTGCCTCCTTCCTGACGCTCGAAAGTTTTGACGAAAATGCCGGCACCTTCCGCGCTACCGTCGATGTGCGTCTGCGCTGGACGGATCCGCGTCTGGCAAGGTCCGGCCCCGACATGGGAGCGCCACCCGAGACGCTGCGCGACAGTGCCGCGGCGGCGCGGATGCGGGAAATCTGGGTTCCGCCCGTCGTTTTGTCCAACCAGAGCGGCGAGGCTGCGTTGTCGGACTACGGCTTGCGCATCTATCCGACCGGCCGCGTCGAACTGCTGCGGCGCGTCACAGCCGATTTCAGCGTCGGTGTCGACGTGGCGCGGTTTCCCTTCGACCGGCAGAACCTTGCCGTGGACATGGCCGTCAGCGGGTTGACGATCGCCGAGGTGGCGCTGCGGTTCGACCAGTCGGATATCGACTACAGCCGTCCTTCCGCAAATGCCGAACTTCCCGGCTGGAGCGTCGGTCTTGTTGACCTAAAAAACGCACCGCAACCCGGCTGGTACAACGGCACGCATGCGCGGGTCTCGGCGTCGCTCGACATTGCCCGTCAGCCCGGCGTCGTGGTTGCGTCCATCTTCATTCCGCTGTTTGCCTCGCTGCTCATTCCGCTCCTGGCGATCTGGCTGAACCGCATGGAGGATGGCGTCTTCCAGGTCGATACCTACGAGATGGTCAACATCATCATCGGCGGCCTGTTTGCCGTCATCGCGCTGAACTTCACCGTCTACAGCAGCTATGCCGTGCTCTCGAGTGGCGACAATACGGTCAACCGGCTGTTTGCGCTCAATTATCTGACGCTTGCCTCGGCGCTGTTCGTCAATATCCTGTTTGCCCGCTTCAACGTCGTCAGCCGGCTGTTCGGGCCTTATGTGCAGGAGCAGGCCTATGTGACGATCATGTGGACGGTTCCGTGCCTGATCCTCACCCTCGCCACGGCCTTCATGCTGGTGGCCTACGTCTAGGTCAGTTGATCGACGGCGGCGATGACGCCGCGCAGTTCGGCGAGGCCCTTGAGGCGGCCGATGCAGGAATAGCCGGGATTGACCTTCTTTTTCTGGTCGTCGATCAAGAGGTGTCCGTGATCCGGTCGCATCGGGATGGTGCAGTCGCTTCGGCCATCCCTCTCACGGCGCCGCTCCTCGGCGCGCAGCACCGATATCAGCGATACCATGTTGACATCGCCGGCCAGATGCTCGGATTCGATGAAGGAGCCGTCCGGTTCCTTGGCGACGTTGCGCAGATGGGCGAAGTGGATGCGGCCGGCGAAGCGACGGGCCATCTCGACCACGTCGTTGCCGGAGCGCGAGCCATAGGATCCGGCGCAGAGCGTGATGCCGTTTTCCGGCGCATCGACGGCACTGAGGATGGTTTGCACGTCGTCGGCCGTCGAGACGACACGCGGCAGGCCGAACAGCGGGAAGGGCGGGTCGTCCGGATGGATGGCGAGCCGCACGCCGGTTTCCTGCGCGACCGGCACGACTTCTTTCAGGAAGTCGATCAGGTTGGCGCGCATGTCGTCCGAGGATGTATCGTCGAAGGCGGCGATGCGGCCGCGGATGGTTTCGCGCGTATGGCTGTCCTCGCCGCCGGGAAGGCCGGCGATAATGTTCTTTTCGAGCGTCAGGACCTCGTCTTCGCTTTTTGTCGCCAGCCGCTTCCGCGCTGCCTCGACCACCGGCGCGTTGTAGCTTTCTTCTGCAGCACGCCGTTTCAGCACGAAGACGTCGTAGGCGACGAAGTCGATCATGTCGAAGCGCAGCGCATAGCCGCCGGCCTCGGTGGGATACATCAAATTGGTGCGTGTCCAATCGACCACCGGCATGAAATTGTAGCAGACGACGGGAACGCCGGCCTTGCCCAGATTGGCAAGGCATTGTTTCCAGGCATCGAGATAGCGACGCCATTCGCCGTCGCGACGCTTGATCGCCGAGTTGACAGGAATGGATTCGCAGACGGCCCATGTCATGCCGGCCTTCCTGATCAGGGCCATGCGCTCGGCAATGTCGTCCGGCGTCCAGATGCGGCCGTCATAGATGTGGTGGAGGGCCGTGACGACGCCATGGGCGCCGGCCTGGCGCGCATCCGACAGGGTGACCGGATCCTGCGGTCCGAACCAGCGCCAGCTTTCAAGCATGTCAGTGCCTCCCGTTATAATGTTGGACAATTAAAAGGATGATCGCTGAAAATGCAAGATATGAGAGTTGATTGCGATATTATGTCGGACATATAGTGTCGATCGGACGGTGGAGCTGACGATGAGGAATGGCATGGAGGACGGTGCGCGGGCTTCCGCCGTTGACGGCATGGTCCAGCATATTCGGGACCTTATCCGCGAACGCGGGCTGACTGTCGGCGACGTGCTGCCGAGCGAAGGCGAACTCGCAGTCATGTTCGACGCCAGCCGCAACACGGTGCGCGAAGCCTTCCGGACGCTGAAGGCCTATGGCGTGGCCGAATCGCGCCAGAAGGTCGGCGCGGTGCTGACCGATCAGCATCAGTCGGCGATGCGCGACCTGTTTTCCTTCGCCATGGACATTTCCGTCGATGCATTCCGCGATATCCAGGGCTACCGGCGGCTGACGGAGATGAACCTTTTCGACCTTCTTGCCGGCCGGATAAGCCCCGAGACCCTTCAGGAGATGGAAGCGCTCAACGGGCGCATTCGCGAATCCATCACGCCCGAGGAGGCATCCGACCTCGACTATCAATTCCACAAGCTGATGGTGGACGCGGCGGGAAACCGGACGCTGTCGGAAACCTACGGCATGCTGAAACCGGTGATCCGGCGGCTGATGTTGGCGGGCAAGTCGCAGCGCCAGGTGCTGGAGGGGGTTGCCGCGGAGCATGCCGATATCGTTCAGGCGCTGCGCGAAGGCGACAGGATCGGCTTTGCCTTTCACATGGACCGGCATCTCGACGCGGGACTGGAGTTCATTCCGGCTGCCGGCACGCCAGCCAACACTGGGGCAGCGACAAAAAAGGACGACGGGGCGGGGGAGACAAATCATGGGTGAGTTTGCCGGAAAGGCCGCGGTGGTGACCGGGACCACCGGGATCGGCCGGGCTGTGGCGTTGCATCTGGCGCGGGAAGGCGCCATCGTGGCGTCGCTCGGGATCGATCGGGCGGCGAATGCCGAACTGGAGGAAATGGCAGCGGCGGAGAACCTGTTTCTCTCCGTCTTTCATGCCGACGTGTCGGTGCCCGATGATGTTCACTTCGCCATGACGGCAGCTGTCGCACACCTGGGCGGCATCGACATCATCGTCAATTCCGCTGCCGTTCATCCCTATGGCACGGCGGAGACGACGCCGTTCGAGACCTTCATGCGCTGCATGGCCGTCAATGTCGGGTCGATCCACCTGACGGCGGAATTCGGCGTGCCGGAGATGCGCAAGCGCGGCGGCGGCGTCATCGTCAATCTTTCCAGCGTGCAGGGGCATGCCTGCCAGAGCGGCGTCTCAGCCTATGTCGCCTCAAAGGGGGCGATCCATGCGCTTACGCGGGCGATGGCGCTCGACTTCGCGCCGGATCGCATCCGCGTCGTGTCGATCAGCCCCGGCTCGGTGCGTACGCCCATCCTTGAACTGGCGGCCCGCACATTCGAGGGCGACGATGCCGATATCGACGCCATTTTCGCGCGCTTCGGCGCGGCGCATCCGCTGGGACGGATCGGCGAGCCGGAGGAGGTGGCGGCGTTCGTGGCTTTCCTCGCCTCGGACAGGGCCGGGTTCATCACTGGATCGGATCACCGCATCGATGGCGGCCTGACGGCCGGTATCGGCGTTCGCTGAGGGAGACACCATGACCATTCCGATGAAACGCAGCGCCATCAATGCCATCATGCGGGAGAGCGAGGTCTTGATGCGCTCGTTCGGCTTCATCCTGCCGCCATTTTCGCGCTGGTCGCCGGACGAGATGCGGGCGCGCAAGGGCGAGATCGACGGGATTACCGGAGCTGCGCTCGGCTGGGATATCACCGATTTCGGTCTTGGCGATTTTATGAAAACCGGGCTGTTCCTGTTCACCGTGCGCAATGGCCGTTTTGCCGATCTGCAACGGGGGCGCGGCATGCTTTACGCCGAGAAGGCGATGATTGCCCGCAAGGACCAGGTGACGCCGATGCACCGGCATCTTTTAAAAGCCGAGGATATCATCAACCGCGGTGGCGGCACGCTGGTGGTCGAACTGTTCGGCGATACGGATGGCCAGTGTGATCGCAGCAAGGGGACACGGGTGGCGACCGACGGTATCCAGCGTGATTTCGCACCCGGCCACAAGCTCCAGCTTTCGCCCGGTGAAAGCGTGACGCTGATGCCGGGCGACTGGCATGCCTTCTGGGGCGAGGGTGCCGATGTCTTCGTCGCCGAGGTCTCGACCGTCAATAACGACAATAGCGACAATATCTTCGAGGATCCGGCCGTGTCGCGCTTTTCCGGGATCGAGGAGGACGAGGCACCGCTGCATCTGCTGGTGCCGGATTATGCGGCGTGGTTGCGGTAGGGATGGGATGAGGCTTGCTCCCTCTTCTCCCCAGCGGGGAGAAGGTGGCGCGGAGCGCCGGATGAGGGGGAACCCCAAGCTCCGAATGTGCCGAATACCCCCTCATCGCCTCGCATGCGCTCGGCACTTCTCCCCGCGGGGGAGAAGAGGGAGATCGCCGCCAGTTCTTGCAATCAATAGGCGATAGCCTTGGCCACACGAGTTGACCTGACGGAGGGAGAGACGTGCCGCATCAACAATGGTCGTTCTACGCACGTTCCTTGCGAAGATAGGTACCCCCGGATCACCCATTTCTTTGTCAAAGAACACGCGGTCGCGCCCGCACAGGAGAACCCCGGCACGGTTGAAATCATCAGTCGGAGGGCGCACGCAAATGCGGAACCTCGGTAAGTTAGTAATATATGGCTCCGCATTTGCGTGGCCTTCGGCGTTTTTCGGGGCTTCCGGCCCCTTGAAATACATGCACTGTCTCGCTGCACAGGAGAAATGCTCCCCTGCTTGCATGGCTCAACCAAACCGGACCTGGCAGCCCGGGGGAGACATCTGAGGAGGTTCATTTGCGAACCGCCCGGCACGCATCACCCCGGCCTTGACCGCACGTTACGGTCTCAACACAGGGCGCCGGCTCCCACCTGCCCGCGACCGTCTCGCGAAACACTCCGGCGGTGGAAACGACGTCAGGATGACACAGGTTTGCAAGGCGGGGATGAGCGGGGATGAATTTTTTTGAGGCGGGGAATGGTTTCTCCTGTCCCTGCCGCAAAGACCCCTCCCAACCTCCCATAAGGGGGGCTTGCGATGATGCCCTTGCGGGCCAGTACATCGGCCGTTGGGTGCCGACTGGCTATGGCTCGCGTGAAATGGCGGACATGGTCTGGAGAAATTCGGTTCGACTTCTATTTCAAAGGAGAGACGAAAAAACGAAGAGCGAAAGGATAGTGCAATGGCAAAGAACACGATCTGCGTTTGGTACGACAGGGACGCTGAGGCCGCCGCCCGCTTCTACGCCGAGACATTTCCCGACAGCGCCGTCGGTGCCGTCATTCGTGCACCCGGCGACTACCCTGACGGTCAGCAGGGAGATGTGCTGGTTGTCGAATTCACGGTTGCAGGTGTTTCCTGTATCGGCCTGAATGGCGGTCCCGCCTTCAAGCACAGCGAAGCTTTCTCATTTCAGATCGCAACCGACGATCAGGAAGAAACCGACCGCTACTGGAACGCCATCGTCGGCAATGGCGGTCAGGAAAGTGAGTGCGGCTGGTGCAAGGACAAGTGGGGCATATCGTGGCAGATAACCCCGCGCGTCCTGATGGAGGCGATGGCGGCCGGTGGTGCCGAAGCAAAGCGTGCCTTTGACGCGATGATGACCATGAAGAAGATCGACGTCAGCACGATCGAGGCGGCCCGGCGCGGTTGAAAAACGATCACGCCGGGTAAATGCCCGTCAAACCTCGCGCGTCGACGCCGCCGTGACCGTCAGTGTCGTAAATCCGCTGATGGCGATGGCCGCGCGGGCCGGCGTCGGGATGGCGCCGCAGAGGCTGCCGGTGGTGATGATCCGGCCTTGGGCAACAGGCTCGGTCAGGGTGTTGGCAAAGAGCAGGAAGGCGGCGACAGGGTCGTCGTTGGGATGTTTTCCCGGGCCGGCAAAGACGGTGTCGCCGTTGATGGTGACGGTCAGCGGATAGGCCTGGCCGGGCTCGATCACCGTGGCCGGCAGTTCTTCGCCCAATATGTAGCCGGCATTGCCGAGCCGGTCGGCGAGGAACAGTAGGGCCGGTGACTTGCTGCCATCGTCCAGGCGATGCCCCAGGAATTCGACGCCGGAGGAAATGGCGGCGACATGGTCGAGCAGCGTTTCACGGGTGTAGGGCGTTCCGCCGGGGGCGGACAGGTCCTTGCCCAGCACGAAACAGATTTCCACCTCCAGCGCATCGACGGCGGGGCGCGCGAAGCCGGCGGTGCCGGATTCGCTGGCATGGGTGATGTGGGCGATCGGCGCGGAAACGGAGCTGCCGTCCGGGCGGATCGCCACCTTGTAGCCGCCCGTCAGCCAGCCGTTTACAGCTAAGGTTTCGTGCTGGACCGCGAAGGCTTCCGCAGGGGTTCCCGGCTCTGCAAGGCCGGCCGAGGCGAGGCGAATGCCCGTGTTGTCGGCGTCTGACAGCTGGCGGGCGAGCGTGGTCGTGGCGGAACTGATGGGCATGTCTGTCTCCTCGCATATATCGGCGGTGCGCCGTTCCTTTCGACCACACTCGGCCCAAAAGGAAAACCCCGGAATTGTGGTTCCGGGGTTTCCTTGTCACGCAACGGGGAGGGACGTTACGCGGCCTGAACTTTCTTCGACACGCGGGCCCATTCCGGGATCCAGGTACCGTGGGCGGCGAGCAGGTCGTCGGTGAGCGACCAGATCTGGTCGAGATCGAGTTCTGCGGCCGTATGCGGGTCCATCATCGCGGCATGGTAGAGATGCTCGCGGTTCTGCGTCATCATCGCCGCGACCGTCAGTTCCTGCACATTGATGTTGGTGCGGATCAGCGCGGTCAGCTGCGGCGGCAGGTCGCCGATATAGGTCGGCTGGATGCCGTTTTCATCGACGAGGCAGGGCACTTCGGCGGCGCAATTGTCCGGCAGCGAGGTGATGCAGCCATTGTTGCGCAGGTTGCCGTAGATCACCGATGGCTCGCCGGTCCAGACCGAGTTCATGATCGACGAGGCGTATTCCTTCGACTGTGCGACCTCGATCTTGTCGGCCGAACGATAGGCTGCGGCCTGACCCTTCCATTTCTCGACCTGTTCGATGCAGCGCTTGGGATATTCATCCAGCGGAATGCCGAATTTCTCGATCAGGTCGGGCCGGCCTTCCTTGATGAAATAGGGCGTGTATTCGGCGAAGTGCTCCGAGCTTTCGGTGACGAAATAGCCGAGACGGGTCAGCATTTCGTAGCGCACCTTGTTGGGGCAGCGCGGGTTCCAGGTGGGCTTGGGCGCGCGTCCTTCACGGTAGCCGCGCAGGAGATCTGGATAAAGATCGCGGTAGGAACCGTCCGGCTGGCGATGCTCGAACTTGAGGAAGAAGGCCATGTGGTTGATACCGGCAGAGCGATAACGGATTTCCTCGTAGGGAATCTCCAGATCTTCGGCCAGCTCCATGGCCGTGCCCTGCACGGAATGGCACAAGCCCACCTGTTTGATCTTCGGGTACTTCTCGGCGATCGCCCAGGTGTTGATCGCCATCGGGTTGACATATTGCAGCAGGATCGCCTCGGGGCAGACCTGCATCATGTCCTCGCAGATTGACCAGAGATGCGGCACGGTGCGCAGGCCGCGCATGATGCCGCCAACGCCGAGCGTATCGGCGATGGTCTGCCGCAGGCCGTATTTCTTCGGCACTTCGAAATCGGTGACGGTGCAGGGCTCATAACCGCCGATCTGGAAGGCGACGACGACAAAATTGGCACCTTCGAGGGCCTTTTTCTGGTTGGAATGCAGCTCGATGGTGGCCTTGGCGCCAAGCGTCGAGATCAGTTTGCTGACGACGACCTCGCTTTCTTCCAGCCGCTGCGGGTTGATGTCCATCAGCGCGATCTTGGCACCCGACAGGGCCGGGCGCTGCAGCACGTCGCCGATGATGTTTTTCATGAAGACGGTCGAGCCGGCGCCGATGAAGGTGATCTTGGGTTGTCTCGTCATGAAATATGCCTCTTTCTACGGTTACGCGGCTACTTCGAATGCGGCTCTGACGAGCCGCTCGGTGTAGGCGGTCTTGGGATGGGTAAGAACGTCTTCGACCGGGCCTTCTTCAACGATCTTGCCGTGCTGCATCACCACCACCCGGTGGCAGAGGGCACGCACGACTTTCAGATCGTGGGAGATGAAGAGGTAGCTCAGTCCTTTCTCGTCCTGCAGCTTGCGCAGCAGTTCGATGATTTGCGCCTGCACCGACAGATCGAGCGCCGAGGTCGGCTCGTCGAGAAGGATGAATTCGGGCTCAAGGGCCACGGCGCGGGCAATGGCGATGCGCTGGCGCTGGCCGCCGGAAAACTCGTGCGGGAAGCGCGATAGGATGTTGTTGGGCAGGCCGGCGCTGTTCAGTGCTTCGCGCACCCGCTCCAGCCGCTCGTTGCGCGTTGCGCCGAGCTTGTTGACGATCAGCCCCTCCTCGATGATCTGGCCGACCGACATGCGTGGATTGAGCGAGGAGAATGGGTCCTGGAAAACCACCTGCATGCGCGAGCGCAGGGGCCGCATCTCGTCGCGGGTCTTGTTTTCGATAGACTGGCCGTCGAACAGGATTTCGCCGCCGTCCGCCCGCAGGAGCTTGACGAGTGCCTGGCCGAAGGTGGTCTTGCCCGAGCCGGATTCGCCGACGAGACCCAGCGTCTCGTGGCGGTGGAGCTTGATCGAGAGGCTGTCGACCGCGACGAGCTCCTTCAGCTGCGGCTTGAAGAAGCCGCCGGCCTTGAGCATGAAGGAAACGCGGACGTTGCGGCCTTCGAGGATGGACGCGGAATCGACCGGCATCGGGTTGGCCATGCCCTTCGGCTCGGAATTGAGCAGGTGGCGGGTATAGGGGTGCTGCGGGTTCTGGAACAGCGTCGTCGTGGTGTTGTGTTCCTTCACTTCGCCGTTCTGCATCACGTAGACGTAGTCGGAAAACTGGCGCACGACAGTGAGGTCGTGGGTGATGAGGATCACCGCCATGCCGAGCGTCTTCTGCAGGTCGCGGATGAGGTTGAGGATCTGTGCCTGGACGGTGACGTCGAGCGCCGTCGTCGGTTCGTCGGCGATCAGTACGTCGGGGCTGTTGGCCAGCGCCATGGCAATCATGATGCGCTGGCGCTGGCCGCCGGAAAGCTGGTGCGGATACTGGTTGATGCGGGCTTCCGGGTCGGGGATCTGCACCTGGCGCAAGAGTTCCAGCGTCCGCTCCATCGCTTGGCTGCGGCTCATCTTCTGGTGGACGCGGATCGCCTCGATGATCTGGGCACCGATCGTATAAACCGGGTTGAGCGAGCTCATCGGCTCCTGGAAGATCATCGAGATGCGGTTGCCGCGCAGCGCCCGGCGCTGGCGGTCGGAGAATTTCAGGACGTTCTTGCCGTCATAGGCGATGCTGGAACGGTCCGACACGGTGGCGCGCTTGGTGAGCAGGCCCATGACGGTACGGGCCGTTACCGACTTTCCTGAGCCGGATTCTCCGACCACTGCGATGGTCTCGCCGCGATAGAGCTGGAAGGAAACGTCCTTGACCGCATCGACCATTCCGCTCTCGACCTTGAATTTCACCGCCACATGGCGGGCGTCGATGATCGGTGAGCCGACGGCGGCTGCATGGTCGTGCCGTTGTTCGGGAGCGAGTGTGCTGATGTCCACGAGTGCCATGGTCGTCTCCTCAGTATGGGTCGACGGCGTCGCGCAGGCCATCGCCGAGCGCATTGAACGCAAAGACGGTGATCAGCACGAAGGCCACGGGGGAAAGGATCCACGGATAGGACCCGATGACGGAATAGGTCGAGGTATCCTGCAGCATCAATCCCCAGGACATCAGCGGCGGTTTGACCGCGAAACCGAGGAAGCCGAGGAAGGATTCGAGCAGCACGACATTCGGGATGGCCAGTGTTACCGCAACGATGACGTGGCTCATGACGTTGGGAAAGATGTGCTGGAAGATGATGCGACGGTCGGTGGCGCCGATTGCCATGGCCGCGCGGACATAGTCGATGCGGGCGAGCGCCAGTGTCTTGCCGCGCACTTCGCGCGACATCTGTGCCCAGCCGAGCGCCGACATCACGAAGATGACGAAGGCAAGAAAGACGTTGGTCGGAGCCGTTACCGGGATCAGCGAGGTGAGCGCCAGATAGAGCGGCAGTTGCGGGAAGGCGAGAACCAGTTCGACGAAGCGCTGCATCCAGGCGTCGAAGCGGCCGCCGAAATAACCGGACACCATGCCGACCGTGGTGCCGACAACGGTGATGATGAACACCACCGTCAGCGCGATCATCAGCGAGACGCGCGAGCCGTAGAAGATGCGCGACAGCACATCGCGGCCGAACTTGTCGGTGCCGAGGAAATTGACCGGCGTGCCGTTGGTCGCGCCGAAGAAGTGGCGGTCGGTCGGGATCAGGCCGAAGAGCCGGTACTTGAAGCCCTTGACGAAGAAGCCGAGGTCGAGCGGATTAGCGTAATCCGGGCCAACCATCGGCTGGAAGGTGACCGGGTCGAGTTCGGTGCCCTCGCCGACCTGGTAGGTGCGCGGCCAGACGAGGCTACCCTCCTGGTCGGTGATGCTGATCGTCTGCGGCGGGGCGAAGGCGACGCCGGTCAGCTTCGGATCGACGGGGGAAAAGAACTCCGCGAAAACAGTCATGAGCATCAGCAGGCAGACGAGGATGAGACCCGCCATGCCGGTCCAGGAATGTCTCAGGCGGCGCCAGACGAGCGCCAGATATGTCTCGTTGCCGTGGCTTGCCGGCGGTACCGGTACGATGACGGCTGTTTGTACGTCGGCTTTCATGCGTGTGCTCCTCCGCCAAGACGGACGCGGGGGTCGAGCATCGCCAGAAGCATGTCGGCGATGATGTTGCCGACGATCAGCGTTGCCGACAGGACGAGCATGAAGGTGGCGGTGACATAGACATCGCCCACCCACATGGAGCCGACGATGGCAGGCCCGACGGTCGGCAGGGCGAAGATGATCGCGGTCTCGATCTCTCCGGTCAGCATGTAGGGCAGGACGACGCCCTGATACATGATCAGCGGATGCAGGGCGTTCGGCACTGCGTGGCGCAGGATGACGGCGCTTTCGCTCAGGCCCTTGGCCCGCGCGGTTTCGACATATTGGGCGTTCAGCGTATCGAGCAGATTACCGCGCATCACCCGCATGTTGTAGGCGAGGCCGCCGAATGTGGCGATGGCGATGACCGGCCAGACATGTTTCAAGAGATCGACGAACTTGTCCCAGGACCAGGGCGCACCGCCGTATTTGGCAGAGTGGAAGCTGTTGATCTCGGTGACGTTGAAATGGAACACCAGGATATAGACGATGATCAGCGCCATCAGGAAGCGCGGCACCGTCATGCCGAGGAAGGAAATGCCGGATAGCAGGCTGTCCACCCAGGAATATTGCCTTGTGGCGGCGAGAATGCCGAAGGTAATGCCGATGATGGACGCGAGGATATGGCAGACCAGCGCCAGGGCCAGCGTTCGCGGCAGGCGCTCGCCGACGACTTCGGAAACGGGCTTGTTGTAGAACAGGCTATGGCCGAAATCGCCGCGCGTGACGATGCCGGTGATCCAGTTGACGTACTGGACGACCATCGGCTTATCGAGACCGTTGGCGACCTTGTAGGCCTGCGCCTGGGCGTCGGCTTCCTCGAAGGATGCGCCGCCCTGGTTGATCATTTGCGAGCGGATATAGTCGCTGTAGTCACCCGGCGGTGCCTGGATGATCGCGAAGGTGACGACGCTCAGCACGAAGAGCACGGGGATTGCGGATGCGATACGCACAAGCAGAAATCGGAACATGGCTGTTAGGTTCTCTTGTGTGGTCAGGGATCTGCTCCGGCCGCGAGCGGCCGGAGCAAGGTCAACGCTGGATCAGTTGATCGGGCCGTTTTCACCGGGCTTGCCGGGAAGCTGCTGCGGGAAGAGTTCGTAGTCCCCCTGCTTGTCGGCTGCGACGAACATCCGCTCGCGGATCACCGTGTCTTCCGCCCAGTTGAACATGAAGATCGGAGCGCCGACCGGAATGTTCGAGAAGCGCTTGTTGATGATCAGCGCGCCCGGATATTCGGTGAGGCCGACCGTATCGACATTTTCCGTTGCGATCTTCTGGTACTGCTTCATCAGCTCCGAGCGCTCGCCATTGTCGTTCGTGGCGATGAACTTGTTGACGATGCCCACGAGGTCTTTTTCATAGGGCAGCAGATCGATCGTGCCGTCCGTGCCGGCACGGTGATGCCAGCTGGTGCGGGGCCCTGTCGGAGCAAGCTGGGTGGTGTTCTGCACCACGGATGTCAGCTCCGGATCGTTGCGGCGGATCGTCCAGTCGAACTTGCCGGCATAATGCGCATTATCCTTCTTGACGCCGTCGAGCGTGTTGAGCGTTACCTTCAGGCCGAGCTGCTCCATCTGGCCGATCACGCCTTCGGCGAGGTTCTTGTCGGTGTTGTAGTCGGAGGTGCCCAGCAGCACGATCTGAACATCCTGACCGCCTTCCGTTCCGGCTGGGAAGTTCACGAAACCGTTGCCGTCCGTGTCCTTCAGGCCGACCTTTTCGAGAAGCGCCTTTGCGCCTTCGAGATCGAAGGGATAATAGACAGTCGACTGACGGTCGTAGAAGCTCGTGCCCGAGGATAGACCGCCCGGATAGATTGTCGTGAACGGACCCTTGACCAGCGATTCGCCGATTTTCTTGCGGTCGAGCGCCATTGTGACGGCCTTGCGGAAGTCTGCGTTGCGGTTCAATTCCCGGACCGCCTGGCCGCGTTGGTCAGGTTCGCCCCAACCGTTGGCGGAAAGGTTCATGCGCAGATTGTAGCCGATCAGGCGGGCGCCAAAGGCGAGCCGGGCCGGTGCTGTTTCCTGTGCTGCGCGCTTCAGCGATTCAACGAAGTTTTCCGGTTGCTCAAGGTTGGAGAAGTCACCCGAACCGGCGATCGCCTGAACATCGCGGTCCGCCCATGTCGAGAGCTTGTAGTGCATCTCGTTGAGATAGGGCAGCTGTTGGCCTTTCTCGTCGACTTTCCAGTAGTAGGGATTGCGGCGCAGTACGATGATGTCGTCCGGCCGGTAGGAAACCGGCGTCCACGCACCCATCACCGGAATGTTCATGTACTCGGCAGGGAAGCCGTTCTTGTACTGGTCGTAGGTGAAGTCCTTGTTGTATTTCGGATGCTTGGTCTTCAGGATATGCGCCGGGCCGGGGCAGAATGTGCCATAGGACATGGCGAACAGATACTGGCGGGGAAATGCTTCCTTGAAGGTCCATTCGACCGTGTACTTGTCGATGGCCTTGAGTGTCGTGCCTTCGCCGAAGGTTTCCGGCGTGGCGCCGTTCAGCGGCGAGACATTGGGATCGACGACATTGTCGTCCCAGTAGAACATCAGGTCATCGGAGGTGAAGTCGACCCCGTCCGACCACTTTGCGCCTTCGACCAGGTGCATGGTGAGCTTGTGGCCATCTGCCGACCAGTCCCAGCTTTTGGCAAGGTTGGGCAGCGGCTCGACGTCGGTCGCCTCCACCTGGTAGAGCGGTGCGGTCCGCGTCAGGCATTCGGACATCGCGATATCGATGCCGCCCCAGCCCTGCGTCTGGCCGGCGGAATAATTCCAGCCTTCCGGCCGTCCGCCGATGACATGGCGCAGCGTATCGCCATAGACACCGATGCCGTCGGGCATATTTCCGGTCTTGAAGACCAGGGGCTCCTTCGGAAGACGCTCGGCGAGAGGCGGCAGCTTGCCGGTGTCCACGAAATTCTTCGTGACCCATTCCGGTTCGCTATATTTCGGCAGCGCCTTGAATTCCTCGATCGAATTGCGCGGCACATAGGTGATCTTGCCCTGGCCCGGAAATGGCTGCGCCTCCGGCACAACCGTGGGCTCGGAGGCCCAGGCCGTTACCGCGAACGCCGAAACGCCCAAAAGCAGGGCGGCGGTTTTCTTGGGATGGAAAAAGCTGTTCATTGTCGTTGGTTCTCCCTCATGCTTCAGGCCGGCCCGGTATGGGCGGCTCTCCTCCTAAAAGCACCCGGCGGGACGGCATCATGCCGTCTGCCGGAACAGAGCGGGCGACGGATCGCCCACTCCCAGACCTGCCTCCTCCTCCGGAAAACAGGCCTCGCATAGTTCGCAGACCAGGCGTCTAGCTGGCTGCCTTCAGTTTCATCGCTTCCTTTTCGGCGCGCAGTTCGTCGATCGAGCGAACCTCGCGGCGGGCAACGCCCTTCCAGTCGCGGGTCTTGACCGTTCCCTTGCTCAGGCGCTCCTTGGCGGAGGGAATGGCATGGGCATATTGCGGCAGCCACTCGGCCTGGGCGACGACCATCTCGTCGACCATCTGCCAGACCTCCTCCGGCGTGCAGATGGCGCCGACCAGCGGATCGTGCAGGACGGCGAGCTTCAGGAGATCGATATCGCCAGAGATGGCGGCATGGACCGACATGCGCTGGACGTTGATGGATGAAATGCAGGTAGCGGCGCAGGCTTCCGGCAGGGTGATGCCGGCGACCATGTTGATGCCGAAGCGATCGACGAAGCCGGGCGATTCGATGATCGCATCCGACGGAAGATTGGTGATGACGCCATTGTTCTTGACGTTGAAATGGCCGCGGTAGACCCGCCCGGTTTCCAGGGCTTCCAGGATATGGCTGGCATGCTCGTTGGAGCGGCGGGCCGGATCGATCGGCTTTTCGGCGTCCTTGAGGAACTGCGGGAACTCGGTCTCGAACCAGTTGCGGGTCTCGGTCGAATAGCGCAGGTAACCGCCGGTTTCGCCATGGATCCAGTCGGACATATCGATCCAGCGGGTAATTTCCTCCGGCCGCTTGCGGTACCAGGGCAGGTATTCCGACAGGTGGCCGTTGCTCTCGGTGGAATAGACGCCGAAGCGCTTCAGGACGTCGATGCGCAGCTTTTCCTGCTGCGAGAAGACAGGGTGTGCCTCGAAGGCTGCGACCAGCTCGTCCTTACCGATCCTGCGCCCCTTGACGCGGACATCGGTAAACCAGGTCTGGTGGTTGATGCCGGAGCAGACATAATCCAGTTCACCGTGCTTGGCGCCGAGGATTTCGGCGATCTGTTCGGCGCCGTGCTGGACGCCGTGGCAAAGGCCGATCGTATCGACCTTGCCATATTCGATCGCGGCCCAGGTATTCATTGCCATCGGGTTTGCATAGTTGAGGAATTTCGCGCCGGGTTCTGCCAGCTCGCGGATATCCTTGCAGAAATCGAGGATGACCGGGATATTGCGCTGGCCATAGAGAATGCCGCCGGCGCAGATCGTATCGCCGACGCACTGGTCGACGCCATATTTCAAGGGGATGCGGATGTCGTCGGCGTAAGCCGCAAGCCCGCCGACGCGCACGCAGGAGATGATGTAGCGCGCACCGGCGATCGCTTCGCGGCGGTCGGTCGATGCCGTCACCTTCGCGGGAAGGTTGTTGGATTCGACAATCTTGTCGAGGATCGACTTGATCATGCCGAGATTGTGCTCGCTCAGATCGGTGATCGCGAACTCGACGTCGCGGAACTCCGGCACGCTGAGAATGTCGGTGAAGAGTTTCTTGGTGAAGCCGACGCTGCCGGCGCCAATAATGGCTATCTTGAAGCTGCTCATGCTGTCCTCGTCGCTGGTCATTTGGCCGGGAAAAACGGACAGGGTAAAATCAATGCGCGGGAAATGAAGCGCCTTGGCGCCTTTAGCCTCCCAGCTCCCCCTGTCGATGCCGCTCCAACCCGGTCATCTTGCTTTGCTGAGGGGCATTATGCGTATAATGTTTGCTGCCGCCAGAGAGGTATTGTGCTTTCATGGGTAATTCTATGCTGAAACGACTGATCGAGAATGGACCGGTGATGCGGACGGTTTCGCTGCCGCGCGGGCGCCACAGCCTGCACACGATGCCGACCAGCACGGGCTACGAAATCCGCACGGATATGAGCTATGACTGGGACGGCCGCAAGCGCGGCCAGACACCGTTCACGGTGCTGCAGCATACGATTGCCGGCGCCGGCAACCTGCGCTACGAAAACCGCACCTACCGGGTTCGCGAGGGCGAGACGCTGCTGGTGCTGGTGCCGCACAATCACCGCTACTGGCTGGAGCAGAACGGCCGCTGGGAGTTTTTCTGGATATCGATGAACGGCGAGGAAGCGCTGCGCATCCACAAGGCCATTCTCGCAACGACCGGGCCGATCCTCAATCTGAAGCCGGAGACCATAGAGCGTCTCGCCGATTGCAGCCTACGGCTCATTTCGGGCGGTGCCGATGCGCCGGGCAGCGCGTCTGCCATCGCCTACGAGTCGGCCATGGTGCTCTACGACGATGTTTTCGGCTCGCATCCTGTGCTCAGCCAGGAATACCGGACGATGCAGCATGTCATCGATCATATCGTCGCCAATCTGGAGCATTCGCTTTCGGTCGAGACGCTTGCGGAGGTTTCCGGTCTCAGCCGGGCGCATTTTTCGCGGGTCTTTGCGGCCAGCGAGGGCATGCCGCCAGCCGAATTCGTGCTGCGCAAGAGACTGCAAAGAGCGACCAAGCTGCTCACCAAGGCGGCGCATCTATCGGTAAAGGAAGTGGCGATCATGTCCGGCTTCGAGGATCCGAATTATTTCGCAAAGGTGTTCCGCCGCTATTTCGGCGCCAGCCCGACGGAGTTCCGCACGACGGGCATGTATTCCAGCATTGCTACAAACGGTCGCGGATCGGCGGCGTCATCGCCGCTCGAGTAGGTCTGCCTTGGATCAGTAGAAGAGATGCCAGGGCGTGAGGAACGCGCGGCTCAGTTCCTGATCGCGCTCCCGTTCGAGTTCGGTCGGTTCCTCGCGGCTCTGCCTTACGGGCATTTCAACACGGATGGCTTTTTCCTTCTTCGCCGGAGGCGTCAGGTAACCGAGAGTCATTCCACCGTGATAAAACATGCAGTTCTCCGCTGTTCGCCTGGATATATTAACGGTCGTTAACACAATCCTGACACAATTGATAAAGCTGTCAATAGTCCACGAAAATTATGCCTTATTGCGAATTGCAGCATTTCGGCAGCGCGTCACTGTCGCAAAACTCACGGTTTTAAGGAAAATAATATAATCTATAAATTTTATGATGATTGAAAAATCGATCCAGCTTCGGCTCTGCTGGCGGGCGTTCTTTGCTTGAGACAGGTATGTCTTCCATGCGTAAATCCGGCACCATGAACGATACGGCAAAAGAGTGGACCCGCATGAACGTCGCTTTGAGAAATTCGATCGACCGGCTTGCCCCGCAACGGGAGCATTCCTTTCCGCATGTGGCTGACGAGGACGCCCTGAAATCGGCCATGCGGCGGATGTCGGGCGGCGTGTCAGTCATTACCGCCGGCGTCGGCGACGAGCGCACCGGCGCGACGGTAACGTCGGCCACCGCCCTCTCCGTCGATCCGCCGACGATGATCGTCAACATCAATCGCAGTTCGTCCAGCTGGCCGGTGATCAGCCGCTACGGGCATTTCTGCGTCAATATCCTCAGCGCCGACCAGCAGGATGTCGCCGACCGGTTTGCCGGAAAGGGCGGATTGAAGGGCGTCGAGCGTTATGACGGCGCCGAATGGTTCACCCTGGCGAGCGGCGCGTCGGTGCTGCGCGGCGCGCTGGCCGGTATCGATTGCGAAGTGGATGAAGTGATCGAGCGGCACAGCCATGCGATCATTCTCGGCCGCGTGGTTTCCATCGTTGCCGGCGACGGTCATTCGCTTGTCTACAGCAACGGCCGGTACGGGCGTTTTTCGCTCTAAATCCGCGACGGGCCGAATGTCCGTCAGACGGACATGAGGCCGGAGGGTAGCCGGTTCATGATCTCGTGGCCATCCGCGGTGATCAGCAACTGGTTCTCGATGATCATGCCGCCGACGCCATCGACATACCACGGTGTCTCGAAGGCGAGTACCATGCCTGGCTCAATGATCACATCGGACTGTCGCGACAGGAACGGCCATTCCTCGCTGCCGAGGCCGGCGCCCAGCCCATGGCCGAAATGGCCGCGTGTATAACCTGGAAAACCGGCCTTCGCCATCGCCTCGGTCGTGACCCTGTGCACCTCGCTCATAGCGATACCGGGCCTAAGAAGCGGGAGACCTGCATCGTAGGCGGTCTGCAGTGCGTCGAACAGCCGGGCCTGAAGGGGCGAAGGCGTTCCGCAAACGAAGGTGCGGCCGGTATCGGATGTATAGCCGGCGATCAAACAGCCGACATCGACCTTTACGAGATCTCCGCGCTGGACCACGCCGCCCTTGGTCCACGGGTTTTCGCCGACGGAAACATATTCCCAGAGCCCGGTGAGGTTCTGGACATTGCGCCGCGCCGCTTCTGCCCGAACGCCTTTCTCCCAGGCTACTGCAAGCGCATCGCGGCTGATGCCGACGTCAATTGTCTCGCGCAGGGTGGCGATGCCGGCTTCGGCAAGTTCGACGGCCGTGCGCAGATGGCCGATCTCGATGGGAGACTTGATCATCTTCAATCGGCGGACAAGGTCCGAAGCATCGACAAGCTCGGCATCGGGCAACGCCTCCGAAAGCAGGTGGAAATCGATTACAGACAGCCCGTCGAACTCGACGCCGATCCGGCCTTTGTCCAGTCCCTTCTCTGCGAGAAGCGCACGGGCCAAGCCGAAACCACTGGCGGCGTCAAATGTCTCGGGTCGCTGAAAACCGGCGGGCCGCCCCTGTTTTGCCCAGGCGGATTCGATCAGCTCTTCCGGCGAAAGCGCTCCCGCATCCATGCCCCTGATGTCGCCGGTCTCGACCCAGATCGGATTGATGCGGATATCGGTGATGGTGCTGGCGGCGCGGAAGGCGGCCTCGAAAAGGTCGGTAACGACGGCTGCTTCATCCAGCGCCGGATCGGCGGGGACGATCGCCGCCACGGTACCCGCGCGCCGCCACATCGTTGCAACGCCGGCCGGGGCGCCGGTCGCATAGGTGAAGCTTTCGGGCGACAGCAGGAGCAGGGCATCGAGTCCTGCAATCTCCATCAATCGCGTCGCGCGCGTTCTATCGAGGTGAGCCATGTTCTTTTCCCGTCAAAATCGCTTGCACGTCTTTGCAGGCCGCCATTCCCGCTGCGCATGAGCCAGTGCCGCATTTTCGTTTGTATCGCCCTGCCCGGCTTGCCATAACGGACAGGAGAAGGAAAGTGACGGGAGGAAGACATGGCTGCAAGACAGGAATTCCAGTGGGACGATCCGTTCCTGCTGGACGATCAGCTTTCCGACGACGAGCGGATGATCCGCGATACCGCCCGCGCCTATGCGCAGGACAAGTTGCAGCCGCGCGTGATCGATGCCTATCGCAACGAGACGACCGATCCCTCGATTTTCCGAGAAATGGGCGAACTGGGTTTGCTCGGCGTCACTGTGCCGGACACCTATGGCGGTGTCGGCGCGTCCTATGTTGCTTATGGTCTCGTCGCCCGTGAAGTCGAGCGTGTCGACAGCGGCTATCGCTCGATGATGAGCGTACAGTCTTCCCTCGTCATCTACCCGATCCATGCCTATGGCTCGGAAGAGCAGCGCCAGAAGTATCTGCCAAAACTGATCAGCGGTGAGTTTATCGGCTGTTTCGGCCTGACCGAGCCGGATGCGGGCTCCGACCCCGGCGGCATGAAGACGCGGGCGGTGAAGACCGATGGCGGCTATAGGCTCACCGGCTCGAAGATGTGGATTTCCAATGCGCCGATCGCCGACGTTTTCGTCGTCTGGGCAAAATCCGAGGCGCATGGCAATGCGATCCGCGGCTTCGTGCTGGAAAAGGGCATGAAGGGCCTGTCGGCCCCGAAGATCGGCGGCAAGCTGTCCTTGCGCGCCTCCATCACCGGCGAAATCGTGCTCGACAATGTCGAGGTCGGCGAGGATGCGTTGCTGCCGAATGTCGAGGGACTGAAAGGTCCGTTCGGCTGCCTCAACCGCGCCCGCTACGGCATCTCCTGGGGCGTGCTCGGTTCGGCGGAATTCTGCTGGCATGCGGCCCGGCAATACGGGCTCGACCGCAAGCAGTTCGGCAGACCCTTGGCGCAGACGCAGCTGTTCCAGAAGAAGCTTGCCGACATGCAGACGGAAATCACCCTTGGGCTGCAGGCGTCGCTCCGTGTCGGCCAGCTGATGGATGCGGGCCGCATGGCGCCGGAAATGATCTCGATCGTCAAGCGCAACAATTGCGGCAAGGCGCTGGATATCGCCCGCGCCGCCCGCGACATGCATGGCGGCAACGGCATTTCCGAGGATTATCAGGTGATGCGCCATATGTTGAACCTCGAAACCGTCAACACCTATGAAGGCACCCACGATGTGCACGCCCTGATCCTCGGCCGCGCCCAGACCGGGCTGCAGGCCTTCTTCTGAGCGCGGGCATGGAAACGCCGTTGAAGGGCCTGAAGGTTCTCGAGCTGGCCCGGATTCTTGCGGGACCATGGATCGGCCAGACGCTGGCCGATCTTGGCGCCGACGTCATCAAGGTGGAAAGTCCGGCCGGCGACGATACGCGCACCTGGGGGCCGCCCTTTATCGAGGGCGAAGGTGGCGGGCATCTGGATGCCGCCTATTTTCATGCCTGCAACCGGGGAAAGCGCTCCGTCGTTCTCGATTTCACTACGGAAGAAGGGCAGGAGGCGGTGCGGCGGTTGGCGGCACAGTCCGACGTGTTGTTGGAAAACTTCAAGGTCGGCGGGCTGGCGAAATACGGGCTCGACTATGAAAGCCTGAAAAAGATCAATCCACGGCTGATCTATTGCTCCGTCACCGGCTTCGGGCAGGACGGCCCTTATGCCCATCGCGCCGGCTACGACTATATCATCCAGGGCATGAGCGGTATCATGGACCTGACCGGCGATCCGGAAGGCGAGCCGCAGAAGATCGGCGTTGCCTTCGCCGATATCTTCACCGGGCTCTATGGCGTCATTGCCGTCCAGGCAGCACTTCACATGCGCGAGCGGACCGGTGTTGGCCAGCAGGTCGATATGGCGCTGTTCGACAGCATGACCGGGGTTCTTGCCAACCAGGCGCTGAATTTCCTCGTCTCCGGGAAGTCGCCGCGCCGTCTCGGCAACGCGCATCCCAACATCGCGCCCTATCAGGTGTTCCCGGTTTCAGACGGCCACCTGATCGTTGCCGTCGGCAACGACCGGCAGTTCGTGAAATTCTGCACGCTGCTGGGTCTCGACAGCCTGGCGACGGATCCGCGTTATCTGACCAATGCGGGCCGGGTCAAACACCGCGATACGCTGACACCGGAACTGACGGCGCGGACGCAGACATTCGACCGCGATACGCTGCTGGCCCTGCTGGAAGCGGCCGGCGTGCCCGGCGGGCCGATCAATTCGGTGGCCGACGTCTTCGCCGATCAGCAGATCGCTCATCGGGGTATGAGGATCGATACGCCACATACCGGCTCAGCATCGGGAACGGCGCCGGGCGTGCGCACACCGATTCAGTTTTCCGACGCTGGACTTGCGTTGGATCGCGGTGCGCCTAGGCTTGGGGAGCATACGCATGAGGTGCTGGCCGAGATCGGGATGCGTCCGAAGGCATTGAAATAAGCATCGATCGATGACATATTTGATGCGTATATAGGGGAGTCATGTGATGCGCACCACGATCGTTCTGGACGATGAGTTGCTTGAAGAAGCGCAGGAACTGACGGAAATAAAGGAAAAGAGCGCTTTAATGCGGGAGGCGTTGACGGCACTTATCCAGCGGGAAAGTGCGCGGCGCTTGGCATTGCTCGGCGGAAGCCAGCCGGATCTCGAGGATATCCCACGGCGCCGACCGTGGCTGGATTAAATAATGGTTCTCGTCGATACGTCAGTTTGGATTGAGCATTTTCGGCATGGCACCGAGATGCTTGTCGATCTGCTAATGCAAAACAAGGTTCTTTGTCATCCATTCATCGTCGGGGAACTGGCGGTAGGCGGGGTTAAAGATAGACATGTCACTCTCCGCAGGTTGCAAAGGCTTCCGCATGTCGTGCCAGCACGCGATGCAGAAGTGCTGGAGTTGATCGAGCGGCAAAAGCTCGTTGGATCGGGTATCGGATATGTTGATGCGCATCTTTTAACATCGCTTCGCCTGACCGCGGGTGGTCAACTATGGACACGCGATCGGCGACTTCATGCTGCGGCAGTTGCCGCAGGTGTAGCCGTTACGATTGCAATGCACTGACTTCGCCTCAAATATTCCCCATGCAGAGATATTTCATTTCCAGATAATCCTCGGCGCCGTGGCGGGAGCCTTCGCGGCCGATGCCGGATTGCTTGAGGCCGCCGAAGGGGGCGGCTTCGGATGACATGCGGCCGGTGTTGATGCCGATCATGCCGTATTCCAGCGCTTCGGCGACCCGCCAGACTTTTTTGAGTTCGGTCGCGTAGAAATAGGCGGCGAGGCCGTAGATCGTGTCGTTGGCCTGCAGGATGACGTCTTCCATCGTCTCGAAGCGGATGATCGGGGCGACCGGGCCGAAGGTTTCGTCGCAGGCGACCAGCATGCCCTTGCCGACATTGGCAAGTACGGTCGGTTCGAAGAAGGCATCCGATACGCGTTTGCCGCCGAAAAGAAGCGTTGCGCCCTTGGCGATCGCGTCGTTGACATGCGTTTCGACCTTTTCGATCGCCCGAGCATCGATCAGCGGGCCGATGGTGACGCCTTTGGAAAAGCCGTCGCCGACCTTCAGCTTTGCCACTTCGGCCGCCAGTTTGCGGCCGAATTCGTCGTGAACGCGGCTTTGGACATAGATTCGGTTGGCCGAGGTGCAGGTCTGGCCGGCATTGCGGAACTTCGCCTGGATGGCGCCATCGACGGCCGCGTCGATATCGGCGTCGTCAAAGACGATGAAGGGCGCGCTGCCGCCGAGTTCGAGGCTGACTTTTTTGATCTGGTCGGAACACTGCCGCATCAGGATGCGGCCGACTTCGGTCGAGCCGGTAAAGCTGATCTTGCGCACCCTGGAATTGGTGCAGAGTTCGCGGCCGATCGCATCGCCTTCGGAGGCGAGGATGAGGTTGAAGACGCCTTTGGGAAAACCGGCACGGAGGGCCAGCGCGTGCATGGCCAGCGCCACCAGCGGCGTCTGTTCGGCGGGCTTCAGGATGACCGTGCAGCCGACCGCCAGCGCCGGCGAAATTTTGCGCGCGACCATCGATGCCGGGAAGTTCCACGGGGTGATGGTGCCGACGGCGCCGACCGGCTGCTTGATCACCATCATGCGGCGGTCCGTCGAGGGCGCGGGAATGGTCTCGCCGTAGACGCGCTTGGCCTCTTCCGCATACCATTCGATATAGGCGGCCGCGTGCTGTACTTCGGAGCGGGCTTCGCTGAGCGGCTTGCCCATTTCGGCCGTCAGGATTGCCGCGAGATCATCGATATGGGCGATGACGAGGTCATGCCAGCGGCGCAGGATCGTGCTGCGCTCGCCGGCCGGACGCTCGGCCCAGGGAAATTGCGCCGCGTAGGCGTCGTCTATGGCCGTGCGGGTTTCCGCAACGCCCATATCGGGCAGGGTGGCGAGGAGGGCGCCGTTGGATGGGTTGTGGACGTCGAAGGTCTTTGCCGAAGGTGCAGCCGGCGCGTTCACCAGTCCGAGCAGATGCGGCTCCTTGAGATGGGCGATCAATGTCTCGGTAAAGATCATCGGAGATCCTTTCTGGCGATCTGCGCGGGGCGCGAAGTGCGGCATGTTTCGTCACGGGGACAATGCCGATAGCCGATAAAAACAGCCGGGTCCATTGGGCAGCAATATGCTGCTGCCCAATGGAATATGTCATGAGACTGGCGCCTGAAATCAGGCGCGGGCTTCCAGGATCGAGGCTTCCAGAATGTCCATCGCCTCGGCGAAGACTTCGTCCTGGATGGTGATCGGCGCGAGGAAGCGGATGACGTTGCCGTGCACGCCGCAGGTGAGCAGGATCAGGCCCTTCTCAAGCGCTATCAGGCGGACGCGATTGGCGAAATCGGCGCTCGGCAGATTGGTCTTCACATCGTTGAATTCGACCGCGTTCATGAAGCCCGGACCGCGGATATCGACGATTTCCGGAGCCTGTTCGGCAATCGCCGCAAGGCGTTGCTTTAGCCGGCCGCCCAGCTGCTCGGCGCGTTCGCAGAGGTTTTCGTCCTTGATGACATCGAGAACGGCGTGGGCCGCCGCAATCCCCATCGGGCTGCCGCCATAGGTGCCGCCAAGGCCGCCGGGGCCAGGCCCATCCATGATCTCGGCGCGGCCGGTGACCGCTGCGAGCGGGAAGCCGCCGGCGAGGCTCTTCGCCATGGTCATCAGGTCCGGCACCACGTCGTAATGTTCCATCGCAAACATCTTGCCGGTACGGGCAAAGCCGGTCTGTACCTCGTCGGCGATCAACAGGATGCCGTGCTGGTCGCAGATGTCGCGCAGCGCCCGCATCAGAGCTGCCGGGGCGGGATAGAAGCCACCTTCGCCCTGCACCGGCTCAAGGATGATCGCGGCGACGCGCGCCGGATCGACATCGGCGGCAAAGAGTTTCTTCAGCGCGGCGAGCGACTGCTCGACATTGACGCCGTGAAGCTCGATCGGGAAGGGCACGTGGAAGACGTCGCCCGGCATAGCGCCGAAGCCGACCTTGTAGGGAACCACCTTGCCGGTGAGCGCCATGCCCATGAAGGTGCGGCCGTGGAAGCCGCCGCTGAAGGCGATGACGGCAGAGCGGCCGGTGGCGGCGCGGGCGATCTTGACGGCGTTTTCAACGGCTTCAGCGCCGGTGGTCACGAAGACGGTCTTCTTGGCGAAGTCTCCGGGCGTGATCTCGTTCAGGCGCTCCGCCAGATGCACGTAGCTTTCGTAGGGAACGACCTGCGCGCAGGTATGGGTAAAGCGATCGAGCTGCGCCTTGACGGCCTCGATGACGCGCGGATGGCGGTGGCCGGTGTTGACCACGGCGATGCCGGCGGCGAAATCGATGTAGCGATTGCCTTCCTTGTCCCAGATTTCGGAATTTTCCGCCCGATCCGCGTAAATCTGCGTGGTCATGCCCACACCGCGGGAAATGGCTGCATTCTTGCGATCGGTCAAACTGGTCACGGCTATCATCCTGATGAGCGAGGGAAGGGATTTTGCAAATCCTATATTTTTTCTGTAGGTTTGCAAATTAATTATAGTGATCGGAAATGCAGCATTTGTGATGCTTTTTCTTGTCACTCGCGGTCATGTGTGGCTACATTGATGCACTAAGCATTGAATGGATATTTTCTGACACTTCAGACACGTAAAAATTTGGAAACACCTAGAAATTTGGCGGCCGATGCCCGGCAAACGTTTTCAGGGCGATGGCCGCATTATTGTAGCGCGTAGCAATCAGGAGAATGATGCCATGACAGCAGATGCCATTATCCGTGCCCGCATCGATTCCGCAACAAAACAAAAGGCCATCGCGGCACTGGACGCCATGGGGCTTTCGGTTTCCGATGCCATTCGCCTGCTGATGCTGCGCATCGCCGAAGAAAAGCGCCTGCCCTTCGAGTTGAAGGTGCCAGACCGCGAAGATGTGCCGGCTATCGATCGAGGTTCGCGTCGTGTCGACAGCGGAGAAGATCTGTTTCGCGATCTGGAACATTGATCGCATGACCCTTTCGTGTGGCGGCCTATGAGCGATGCCATGGCAGTTCGATACAAGGTCGCGGAGGCGGCAAGGCTTGCCGGCGTTTCCGCCTCGACCCTGCGGCTCTGGGAGACGCAAGGTCTTGTGGTGCCGGGGCGCTCCGTCACCGGTCACCGCCAATACAGCGAAGGCGATGTCGCCCAGCTGAAGCGCATCTCCTGGTTCCGCGCCGAGCGCGGTCTCAATCCCGCAGCCATTCGCGAAGCGTTGGAGGCCGAAGCGAGCGAGCTCAATGATACCGGCCTGCCCACTGAAGGCGATGTAATACCGCAATCGCAGGTCGGCCGTAAACTGAGGAGCCTGCGGCATGCGGCCGGCAAGACACTGGAGCAGGTGGCCGGCGATATCGGCATCGCGGCTTCGGTTCTCTCGACGCTGGAGCGTACCTCGCAGGGCGTCTCCGTCGCGGTGCTGCATAATCTCGCCGAGTATTTCGGAACGACGGTGTCCAGCCTTTCCGGCGAAGACGAACCGGAAGTGCGGGCTCTGGTCCGTTCCGGCGAGTGGCGTGCCTGGCCGCGTACGACGCCGGGCGTCACCGTGCAGCTGCTGGCCGAGGGCCGAAACCAGATGGATTGCCATCGCTTCGTGCTTGAGCCTGGCGCCTCCAGCGAGGGCGCCTACAAGCACGAGGGCGAGGAATTTGTCTATGTCCTGTCCGGCCGGGTGGAATTCGTGCTCGATTCCGACCAGTTCCACGATCTGAACCCCGGCGATTCCCTCTATTTCGAAAGCCGGCGACACCATGCCTGGTCGAACCGGCACGACGGCGAAACCGTGCTGTTGTGGATCAACACGCCACCGACATTTTGATAGCGGCGGATGTTTTATTTCGTCACGTCGATGACGACGCGGCCGCGGATCTTTCCGGCGACGATGTCTTCCGCCAGTTGCGGCAGTTTTGATAGTGGCTCGACCGTCGTCATCGTCGCCAGGCGCTGGCGATCGAGGCTTTCAGCAAGGATGGCCCAGGCCCTGTCGCGCTCGGCATGCGGCGCGGTTACCGAATTGATGCCGAGAAGAGCGACGCCGCGCAGGATATGCGGCATCACGGTTGCGGGCAGGTCGGCGCCGCCGGCGAGACCACAGGCCGCCACCGCGCCGCTCTGGACGGTCTGCGCCAGCACGTTGGCCAGCGTGGTCGATCCGACGGAATCGATGGCGCCGGCCCAGCGCTCCTTTTGCAGTGCGCCGCCTTTTGCCGCCAGTTCGGTGCGATCGACAAAGCCTGTGGCGCCAAGGCCTGAGAGATAGTCATGCGTTTCCGGCCGTCCCGTCGATGCAGTGACCTTGTAGCCGCGCGCCGCGAGCAGGCTGATCGCCATCGAGCCGACGCCGCCGGCGGCACCGGTCACCAGAACTTCGCGCTTATCCGACTTGATCCTGCCCCACGCTTCCAGCGCGTCGACCGCAAGGGCGGCCGTGTATCCGGCGGTGCCGATCGCCATGCTTTCTTCGAGGGTGAAGGTCTCCGGCAGGCGTGTCAGCCATTCCGGCTTCAGTCGCTGGAAACGGGTGTAGCCGCCCCATTCGGTTTCCGACATGCCCCAGCCGTTGACCACCACCTTGTCGCCCGGTTTCCAGTCCGGATTGCGGGATTCGACGACGATGCCGGCGAGATCGACGCCGGCCACCATCGGCAGGCGGCGGGCAATGCGGCCCTTGCCGGAAATGGCGAGACCATCCTTGTAGTTGAGCGTCGAAAAAAGCACCTCGACCAGCACGTCGTGATCCGGAAGATCGGCAAAGGTCAGGTCCCGGAAACCGGCCACCGGTTTGCCGTCGCCGTCGTCGATCACCAGTGCCCTGAAATGTTCCGTCATGCTTTTCTCCCGTCTGCTTTGCCCCGCAGCATGGCATGGGAAAAAGCCAAAAGCCATTTCGACGAAAGGCGCGAAGGGCGAGCTGCCATCCACAGGCGGCACGCCAAACCGGTTCTTTCGAGCCCCAAAAAAGGCGTCAAGAAACCTCTCGATGGCGGCGCTTTGCGGTTCGCAAACAAACCATTGATTCATCAGGCAATTATCAATGGAAGCGATAATTATATATCGCGGCGATTTACTTGCGGCGTCGCGTATTTCGCATGGACAAATTTCGGATTTATCTGCCATGCTTGCCGCGCAGGGCAGATTTGCTTTTCGCCCTCTGGCGAAATACATGGCGGAGTGCTATCTCACCCTCGCAACAACCCTATGGAGCTTATCATGTTTTCGCAGCGCAAGCTGTCGAGCCCGTCTGATCGCGGTTTTGTCCAGATGATCTGGAACGCGATCCTTCTCGTTCAGACCCGTGAAACGTCCTCGCTTATGACAGGTCGCCACCGCTAGGCGGAACCTGCGGCCGGGTCGGCTATTGCGGCCGGGCCAGCATTGCGGCGGGGAATGTCACCGAGGCTTTCAGCCCCTTGCCATCCGGCCCTTCGCCCAGCGTGAGACGTCCGCCGAACAGTCCGGCGATTTCTTCGACGATCGGCAGACCCAATCCCATTCCCGGTGCTTCGCCGCGTCCGCCGCGCGCGAAACGCTGGCGCACGACCTGCCGGTTCTCCGGCGGGATGCCCGGGCCGTTGTCTTCGACGTCGAGCCGCACGTCGTCCGTTCCCGTTTCGACGCGGACAGTCACCTCCGCCCCCTTGCCTGCATAGGCGATGGCATTCTCGATCAGGTTTCGCAGAAGTTCTCCGATCAGGAGAGGTTCCGCCCGGATCGGTGCGCTGTCATCTCCCTCGAAACCGAGGTCTATACCGGCTACGCTGGCGCCGGGGACGCGATCGCCGGTGATCTGCTGGGCCAGCGACATCAGGTCGATGATCTCGAGAGGCTGCGGTTGCGTCGATCCGGCGGCGTCGATCTTTGCCATCAGCAGCAGTTGCGCCAGGATGCGTTCGGCGTGGGCGACCGCCTCGTCGCCCTTACGCGCGGCGGCCTGCGCCTCTTCCAGCGTCGTCGCCCGGGCGGACAGCGCAAGCTGGGTGCGGATGATCGCCAGCGGCGTGCGCAGCTGGTGGCTGGCATTGCCGGAGAAATGCCGGAGCGCATCGAGCGCCGATTGCAGCCGCACCATGAAGGAATTGACCGTCTCGACCAGTCCCTCGACTTCGCTCGGCACTGATTGATCGATCGGATGCAGGTCGTCGGGGCTGCGTTCGGCAATCGCGTCGCCGAGGCGGTAAAGTGGCCGCAGCGAAAAGGTTACCGCGATCCAGACGATGGCCGCGGCGCCGAGGATCATCATCATCAGGCGCAACGCCGAACGCAGGAGAATGGCCTGCGTCAGTTGCCGGCGGGCAATCGTCGTTTCAGCAACGGTGACGACGAAGGGGACGGAGTTGATGCCGGTGGAGGCGGATCGCTCAAGGGCGGCGACCCGGATCGGCTCACCGCGGAATTGCGCATCGGCGTAGACGGCCGATTGGCCATTCATGTCGGCGACCGAGGGCAGGTTCTGATAGCCGGTGATGAACTGTCCGGGCGGGCCGTCGACGCGGTAGAAGACCCGGTCCTGAGCCGCCGAGGTCAGCATCTCCAGCGCGACATAGGGGATGTCGACCTCGAGCGAACCATCTTCGGCGACGACGACCCGCTCGGCGATCGCAAGGGCCGAGCCGGCAAGGACGCGGTCGGAGACGACATTCGCCGTGTTGACGGCTTCCCGATAGGTGTCGGTGAGGGCGAGCGCGCCGATGACGGCGGTCGAGATCAGCAGCCAGGCAAGCAGCCCGCGACGGAGCGAATAGGGCCGCGGCATCAGGCGTCCGCCATCTTGTCGAGATAGTAGCCGATGCCACGCGCCGTGCGGACCGTCAGTCCATGCGGCGCCAGGCGCTTGCGCAGGCGGCTGACATATTGCTCGATGGCGTTGGCGCTGAGATCATCGTCGAAGGCCGTCAGCGACTGGATGATCGCCTCCTTGGCAACTACCTTTCCGGCGCGCATGAACAGGATTTCGAGCAGGCCGAGTTCGCGGGCCGGGATATCGACGGTGATTCCGTCAGCGGAAAAGGTTCGGGAGTTGAGGTCGAACGAGATCTTGCCGTAGCTGACGAGCGACGAGCGAAGTCCCGCCTGCCGGCGCAGCAGAACCCGGACGCGGGCCTCGAACTCGCTGATGTCGAAGGGTTTGATCATGTAGTCGTCGGCGCCGAGGTCGAGCCCCCTGATCTTTTCTTCCTGCGTGCCCCGCGCCGTCAGGATCAGCACCGCCGCCTTGTTTTGCCGCGCCCGCATCGAGCGCAGCACGTCGAGACCGTCCATTTCCGGCAGGTTGAGATCGAGAATGACGAGATCGAAGGTCTCGGTCGATGTCACCGCATCGGCGGAAGCACCGTCGTGAACGACATCGACCGCATAGCCGCTGCCGCGCAGGATGGCGACAAGCCCTTCCGAAAGCGCCTTATTGTCCTCGACCAGTAGTATCCGCAAATCCGCTGTCTCCCTGATGCCACTCTATCGGGCGTGCTTGCGCTTGTGAACGGGCGGAGGCTGCGGCAATATCGTTTTATGCGTTTCCTTTCAGCTCTTTGTCTCCTCCTCGGATTTTCGCTGCCCGCTGCCGCACAGCCAGTGCTGTTTCCGGCACTTTCGGGCGATGCGACGGCGCCGACCGTCGTCGTCTATTCCTCGCTCGACGAACCCCTTGCCAGGCCGATGATCGTTGGTTTCCAGGCGGCCAATCCCGATGTAGCCGTGCGTTACGAGGACATGCTGACCGGTGAGATCTACGACCGGATCGTCAAGGAGACGGATGCAGGCGAAAAGACCGCGGATTTCGCCTTTTCCTCGGCGATGGACCTGCAGGTCAAGTTGAGCAATGACGGTTATGCGCAGCGCAGCGACCTGCCGATGAGCGGCCGCTGGCCGGCCTGGGCCAACTGGCGCAACACGGCTTACGCGCTGACCTTCGAGCCGGCGGTCTTCGTCTACCACAAACCGAGTTTCACCAAGGAGAAGCCACCTTCGACGCGAGCGGAGTTTGTCGATTATCTCAAGCGCCAGGGCAGCGCCGTCTTCGGCAAGATCGGCACCTACGATATCGAGCGGTCGGGCGTCGGTTTCCTGTTCATGGCGCGCGACCAGGAGCAGTTCGGCGATATCTGGTCGGTGATCCAGACGATGGGGGCCGCCGGGGTGAAGCTCTATTCGACCAGTTCGGCCATCCTCGAGCGCGTCTCAGACGGTCGCTTCGTTCTCGGCTACAATATTCTCGGTTCCTATGCCGCCGACTGGGCTTCGCGCCATCCGGATGTCGGCATCGTGCTGCCGCGGGACTATACCGTCGTCATGTCGCGCATCGGGCTGGTGCCGCAGGCCGCCGCCTCGCCCGAGCTCGGACGGCGCTATCTCGAATTCTTCATGTCGAAGGAGGGCCAGACGATCATGGCGCGTGAATTGCAGATCCCCGCCGTCAGCCCGGATGTGGCAGGCGCCAATACGGCCAATACAATGCGCGAAATGCTCGGTGCGCAGTTGCGGCCGGTTCCCGTCAGTCCCGGACTGATGGTCTATCTCGATCAGGTCAAGCGGGCGCGGCTGATTGCCCGCTGGAACGAAGTTTTGCGGCTCCAGTAGAAGTTTTAAGGCTCCGCTGGACGGGGCGCAAAAATTAGCGGAGATTATTCGGGCAGGGTTTCGCGCGATGTCAGGTAAATGACAGCTTGGTGTGGTGCCTTGCAGTTCTTCATCGTCCGTGGAGGCGGATGATCGAGGCGTATGGGAGGAGTTTCACCAGACCCGGCGCAACGGCGAGCCTTGAAGGCTGCCCGCGCCTGATGCCATCGGTGAGCCACCCCCGTCCGCAAAGATGAACACTGCGCGCCAAACAATGCGCGCCTGACGGAGGACTAATCTTGAAACAATTTTTTCTGGCATCCATTCTTGCCGGCGCTCTCGCCCTGCCGGCCGTAGCCGCCGACTATACGATCATCGCACCGGCCAATCCCGGCGGCGGCTGGGACCAGACGGCGCGCTCGATCCAGTCGGTGATGCAGTCCGAAGGCATTTCCGGTAACGTTCAGGTACAGAACGTGCCCGGCGCCGGCGGCACGATCGGTCTTGCGCAGTTCGCCAGCCAGTCGGCCGGCAATGCCAACGCCCTGATCGTCGGCGGCTACGTCATGGTTGGCGCCATCCTCACCAACAAATCGCCCGTGACGCTGAATGACGTCACCCCGATCGCCCGCCTGACCGGCGAATACGAAGCGATCGTCGTTCCGGCGGATTCGCCGCTGAAGACCATGGGCGATCTCGTCGAGGCCCTGAAGAAGGATCCCGGCGCAGTCTCCTGGGGCGGTGGTTCTGCCGGCGGTACGGACCATATCGCCGTCGGCCTGATTGCCAAGGCTGCGGGTGTCGATCCGACCAAGATCAACTACATCGCATTTTCCGGCGGCGGCGAAGCGCTTGCTGCCATTCTCGGCAGCCAGGTGACGGCTGGCATCTCCGGTTACGGCGAATTTGAAAGCCAGATCAAGTCGGGCACGCTGCGGCTTCTGGCCATGTCGAGCGCCGAGCGCATTGCCGGGATCGATGCGCCGACCATCAAGGAAGGCGGCCTCGACGTGGTGGTTGAGAACTGGCGCATGGTTGCAGCGGCTCCCGGCCTGACGGACGAGCAGAAGGCGGCGGTTTCGGCCGATATCGAGAAGCTGGCAAAATCCGCCGGCTGGCAGGAAACTCTGAAGACCAAAGGCTGGCAGGATACCTATCTCGCCGGTGATGCCTTCAAGGAACAGCTCGCCAAGGACGTATCGGCAACCGAAGCTGTCCTCAAGGACATTGGTCTGGTTCAATGAGCAAGGGTCAAGCCCCTTCAACGGAGAAACGCCGCCCCGATCGGGCGGCGCTTTTCATCGCCGCTTTTCTGGCGGCGCTCGCCGGTCTGATCTTCTGGGACACGTCACGGCTGGCCAAGATCGTCAGCTATTCCGGCATCGGCCCGGCGACGATCCCCTTCGTCATTGCCTGCGGCCTGCTTTTCCTTGCCGCGTGGACTGTTTTCGAGGCGCTCCGGGGCGATTTTCCGGTGCGCGAACGCCAGGAGGTGGCTCCGGTCATCTGGATCATCGGCGGTCTCGCCGCACAGATGCTGCTGCTGAAGCCGCTGGGCTTCTCGATCGCGACGGGCCTGCTCTTCGCAGCCACCGCCGCCGGATTCGGCAAGCGCAAGCTGTGGTTCACGATCCCCATCGGCATCGCGATCTGTCTCGGGGTCTGGCTGATCTTTGCAGGCCTGTTGCAGCTGTCGCTGCCCGCCGGTCCGCTCGAACATCTGTTTTGGTAAGGCCCTGACATGAACACATTCGATTTTCTGCTGCAGGGCATCGTCATTGCAGCCCAGCCCATGAACCTCCTTTACGCATTGATCGGCGTGACGCTCGGCACCGCCGTCGGCGTTCTGCCGGGCATCGGCCCGGCGCTCACCGTGGCGCTGCTGCTGCCGGTGACCTACAAGCTCGATCCGGGCGGTTCGCTGATCATGTTCGCCGGGATTTACTATGGCGGCATGTATGGCGGCTCGACCACGTCCATCCTCCTGAATACGCCGGGGGAAAGCTCGTCCATCGTCACCGCGCTCGAGGGCAACAAGATGGCCCGGGCCGGACGGGGCGGGCCGGCACTTGCCACCGCTGCCATCGGTTCGTTCGTGGCAGGCCTGATCGCGACGCTGGCACTCGCCTTCATCGCGCCTTTCGTCGTCAAGCTGGCGTTGGTCTTCGGTCCGCGCGAATATTTCGCGCTGATGGTGCTTGCCTTCGTTACGGTCTCGTCGGCTTTCGGCGATTCGACGCTGCGAGGACTGACTTCGCTGTTCATCGGCTTTGCGCTCGCCATCATCGGCATCGATCAGCTGACCGGCCAGGCGCGGATGAGCTTCGGCATTCCGGATCTGCTCGACGGGGTCGAGGTGACGACGCTGGCGGTTGCCATGTTCGCCATCGGCGAATCGCTCTACATCGCCGCGCAAGGGGATCAGGGTCCGGACAAGGTCGAGGCCGTCAAGGGATCGGTGTGGATGACCCGCCAAGACTGGGCACGTTCGTGGAAACCCTGGCTGCGCGGAACGGCGATCGGATTCCCGATCGGTGCGATGCCTGCCGGCGGCGCCGAAATCGGCACGTTCCTCTCCTACGCCGCCGAAAAACGGCTGACCAAGCATCCGGAAGAGTTCGGCAACGGTGCCATCGAAGGCGTTGCCGGTCCGGAGGCAGCCAACAATGCATCCGCAGCCGGTACGCTCGTGCCGTTGCTGACGCTCGGCCTGCCGACCACCGCCACCGCGGCGATCATGCTGGCCGGTTTCCAGCAATATGGGCTGCAGCCCGGTCCGCTGCTGTTTGCCACCAATCCGCAGCTGGTCTGGGGCCTGATCGCCAGCTTGCTCATCGCCAACTTCATGCTGTTGGTGCTGAACCTGCCGCTGGTCGGCCTCTGGGTGAAGCTTCTGACGATCCCGAAGCCCTGGCTCTATGCGGGCATCCTGTTGTTTGCGACGCTCGGGACCATCGGTGCCAATCCGTCGGTGTTCGAACTCGGCATGCTGCTCGCCTTCGGTCTGCTCGGCTACGTCATGCGCATCTTCGGCTATCCGATCGCGCCCGTCGTCGTCGGGCTGATTCTTGGGCCGCTGGCCGAGCAGCAGCTTCGCCGCGCACTGGCGATCAGCCAGGGCGACGTCACGGTGCTGTTTACATCGCCGGTCGCAGCCGTGCTGCTGGTGATTGCCGCCGCTGCTCTCATCGTGCCGCTGATCCTGCGGGCGCGGGGCCGGGGCCAGGTACTCTCGCAGCTTGCTGCCAACGAAGATTGACGCTCCTCCCAAGACCGTCACAGGAAAAGGCCCGGTTAGCTCAAGTGAACTGATCTCCAAAAGTTGGACGCCAACGATTGGAGATCAGTTCACGGGTTAACCGGGCCTTTTCTATTTGCATGGCTGGGATGAATTCCTGTGCGTTGTAAACAGGGCTGGCAAACGTCATATTCCTGTCATCGAACAACACGATGAACAACTTAGGAAAGTGAGTAAAGAGATGAGTGCCCGTAAATCTGCCCGAGGCTTTTTCGGTAATGCCATCGCCATCTTTGGCGCGGCCACGGCCGCTGCCGCAGCAGTCGAGGGTCACCGCCGTCCGCTGGACCGCGACCTCTATACGCTCGGCATCAACCCGGTGAACTTCGATTCCATGAATCGCCGCTAAGTCCCGGCTCGGCGCGCCACAGGTTCTGCCGCTGAATTTGGTTTTATCCAGTCATTGAAAAGCCCGCCAATCCTGCGATGAACTGACCCCCGAAAGTTGGACACCAACCTTCGGGGGTCAGTTCATCGCAGGATTGGCGGGCTTTTTATTGGGCGCTCGTTGAGCCTTATGCTTCGGCGTGCGCGTGTTCGATCCGTTCGCGCCTGTTGTAGCGGATCGACGACCAGAGCGAGACGCCGATCAGGGCAGCACCGCCAAGACCGGTGATCACTTCCGGGATATGCACCAGCGTCTGGCAGTACATGATCACTGAGAGGATCAGGATCGCGTAGAAGGCGCCATGTTCCAGGTAGCGGTATTCGGCAAGCGTTCCCTTTTCCACCAGCATGATGGTCATCGAGCGCACATACATGGCGCCGATGCCGAGGCCGATGGCGATGACGAAGAGATTCTGCGTCAAGGCGAAGGCGCCGATCACGCCGTCGAAGGAGAAGCTGGCATCCAGCACTTCCAAGTAGATGAACGCGCCGACGCCGCCCTTTGCCGCGGCACTCATCGTCTGCTGCGATGCGTCCAGCAACCCGCCGATCATCTCGACCGCAAGGAAGGTCAGGAGGCCGTAGATCGAGCAGTAAACAAAGGTCGTGGCTTCCTCGCCTTCAAGAAAGGACGAGAACACCAGGATCAGCGCAAGCACAAAGGCGATTTCCACGCCCTTGATCGTCGCAAACCGCGACATGCCGCGTTCCAGCGCCTTGATCCAGTGGACGTCCTTCTCATGGTCGAAGAAGAATTTCAGGCCGACCATCATCAGGAAGGTTCCACCGAACGCGGCGATCGGCAGATGTGCCTCGTTCATGATGCGGGCATATTCTTCCGGGCGCGCCGCAGCCAGAACCAGTGCATCGATCGGCCCGATCTGGGCGGCGATGACGACGATGAGCAGCGGGAAGACGATGCGCATGCCGAAAACGGCTATGAGAATGCCCCAGGTCAGGAACCGCTGCTGCCAGACCGGCGTCATTTCCTTGAGCTTGTTGGCATTGACGATGGCGTTGTCGAAGGAAAGCGAAATTTCCAGCACGGCAAGCACCGTACAGACGAAGAAGACGGTGGCCATGCCGCCCAGTGTGCCGGTGGTGGTCCAGCCAAGCCAGGCGCCGAGCGCAAGGCCTATGGCGGTGACGATGAAGGACCATTTGAAATAGCCAAGCGTCGATGTCTGGGGAGCGGTTGTCATGGCCGCACCTCCGATCCGATGAGGCCAAGTGCTGAATAGATGGAGAAATCCCGCATGCCATGGACGGCATGCGAGGAACGCATGAGGTGGAGTGTCATTTGCTTATAGTCCGCCGGCTTATTTGCGGGGTGATACCGACATCACGAGAGCGCCGTAAATTCTCGCCAGAGGGGCCCGGTATCAGGTTCACTCCGCAGGCGTGTTAGAATGCCCTGCACCGCGAAGTTGATGTTTACTTAGCGATCCTTTGGCTGAGGTCAAGGGATGAGGCGACAAAGAGCCGCGCCTTTTACCGTAAGTTTGAGATGCGTTCTCTGTGTGCGGGCATCGCGGCGGATGATTCCGAGCGGTGCATCCGGCCCGGATAGCATGTTGATTTCGCGCAGGACCAGCGCATGGGCGATGCCGAACAGTTTGGCAAACGTGCGGCTGTCGGCGGCGATGCCTTGGAAAACGGCAGCGACGATTCCTGCCGCAAGCGGCGAAAGCGCCGTGTCATGCGCGCGGATCGCCTCGACGAAAGCAAGGAAATCCGCTTGCGAAACATCATCCGCCATCAGGCCGCGTCTGCCGTCGCAGCTTTCGTGCGGAACGACACGAGTACCGATTTCGAGGTCGGCGTGTCGCTTTCGTCCCCGGCGCTCGACAGCGGTACCAGCACGTTGAGTTCCGGATAATAGCCGGCGACGCAGCCGCGCGGAATGTCATAGGGGACGAAGCGGAAATCGCTGGCGATACGGGAAACGCCGTCGCCATGCCGGCCGATCACATCGGCGCGGTCACCGGCTTCTGCGCCAAGTTCGGCAAGATCGGCCGGGTTGATGAAGACGACGTTGCGTCCGCCGTAGATGCCGCGATAGCGGTCATCCATGCCGTAGATGGTGGTGTTATACTGGTCGTGCGAGCGGAATGTCTGGAGTACGAAGACGCCGCCCTGGCCGCGGGCGACCTGGTGTTCGACGGCGGCAGGCAGCGATCCGCTCCAGAACGTGGCACGGCCTTTCGGTGTTTCCCATTCGCGGTTCGCCGCGGCATTGCGCAGATGGAAGCCGCGCGGCTTGCGAACGCGCTCGTTATAGTTCTCGAAGCCCGGAATGACATTGGCGATATGATCGCGGATCAGGTCGTAGTCGTCGGCAAGCGCTGCCCAGTCGACCTTTGCCGAGCCGACGGTCGCAGCCGCGATGCCGGCGACGATGGCGACTTCCGAGCGCAGTTCCGGTGACGCCGGCTTGTTGATGCCGCCGGAGCCATGGACCATGCTCATCGAATCCTCGACGGTGACAATCTGGCTGATGCCCTTCGAATTCCGGTCGATCTCGGTACGGCCGAGGCACGGCAGGATGAAGCTGACTTCGCCCGGCATCAGATGCGAATGATTGAGTTTGGTGGCGATATTGACTGTCAGTTTCTGTGTGGAGAGCGCCCTGGCGATGATCGGGCTGTCGGGCGTCGCGCGTGCGAAATTGCCGCCAAGGCCGATGAAGGCTTGCGCCGAACCGTCGAGCATGGCGCCGATCGCGGCGAGTACATTGTGGCCCTCCTTGCGCGGCGCCTTGAAATCGAATTCCTTTTCCAGCGCATCGAGAAAGGCTGCCGGAGCCTTCTCGTTGATGCCGACAGTACGGTCGCCCTGGACGTTGGAATGGCCGCGCACGGGGCAGAGGCCGGCGCCCGGCTTGCCGATATTGCCGCGCAGCATCATGAAATTGGCGATCTCGCGGATAGTGATGACTGAATGCCGGTGCTGGGTCACGCCCATGGCCCAGGTGCAGATCACCCGTTCGGCACCGAGATAGGTGTCGGCCGCCCGTTCGATCTCGAGCCGCGTCAGGCCGGATTGGTCCTCGATCTCTTCCCAGGTCGTAGCATCGACGGCAGCGCGATAGGCTTCAAAGTCCGCCGTGTGCCGGCTGAGAAAATCATGATCCAAAACGGACGAATCGCCCGCAGCAAGGGCCGCGTCGTCGGCTGCGAAAACGGCCTTGGCCATGCCGCGCACCGCCGCCATGTCGCCGCCGAGGCGCGGCTGGAAATAGTCGCTGGCGATCTCGGTCGAGCCGCCACGCAGCATTTCCAGCTTGTCTTGCGGGTCGGCGAACCGTTCCAGTCCGCGCTCGCGCACCGGATTGAAGACCACGATCTTCGCGCCCCGCTGAGCAGCACGGCGCAGGTCGCCGAGCATGCGCGGATGGTTGGTGCCGGGGTTCTGGCCGATGACGAAGATTGCATCCGCCTTTTCGAAATCCTCCAGCAGCACCGTGCCCTTGCCGACGCCTATCGCCTGCTTCATGGCGACACCGCTGGCCTCATGGCACATGTTGGAGCAGTCGGGAAAATTATTGGTGCCGTAGAGACGGACAAACAGCTGGTAGAGGAAGGCGGCTTCGTTGGAGGCGCGGCCGGAGGTGTAGAATTCCGCCCGGTCCGGCGTGTCGAAGCTGTTGAGGATTTCGCCGATCTCGGCGAAGGCTGCGTCCCAGCTAGTACGGATATAGGTGTCGGTCGCTGGGTCGTAGCGCATGGGATGGGTGAGCCGGCCCTGCTGCTCCAGTTCGTAATCGCTCCACGATTGGAGGGACGTCACGG
>Ga0307515_10001887_pt1 | contig 46619 bp, 32 predicted proteins | sample 17_EM_MG_FD_194513 | JGI IMG/M metagenome (GOLD analysis project Ga0307515, IMG submission 194513) | Populus trichocarpa ectomycorrhiza microbial communities from riparian zone in the Pacific Northwest, United States - 17_EM | ecosystem: Host-associated > Plants > Roots > Unclassified | place... | reverse complement strand
CCCACCCCTTTCCACCCGCCATATCTTCTTCCTCATCCTCCCAATCACTAAGCACAATTACAGGTACCTTCTTTACACCTATGATCTTCTTTCCGCATGTTTAGAGCACTTTGACCCCTCTCCAGAGGATACTACCTTTGCTGCAGCCTTTTCTTGGCGCATTTTGGCTTTGGCCACTTTTTCTCTGTCTAGCCTCTCTCTTTCTTCCCTGAGCTGAACCACATCCTCAGCTGTATACACACAAGCTTTACCAAGGTGGCGGCAGTCCTTTGCTGCTACTGCAGTGGTGTCCTTGGCCCCTGAGCAAAGTGTTCTCAGCATTTCATCTCCTAATTCCTTATCTGCAAGTGCACCCTGAGCTGACCTTCCCAGCTGTGCTACAAGAGCCTTCAGCTTGAGAGAGGAAGGTGATTGGTGAGTGACAGAGTGAAGTGCACTGCAGGCTAATTGGCTTAGAGCTCTGGGCTGTCTGGGGGTGGCACTGAGGAGTGGAGTGGGAGTGGCTAGCAGGGATTCAAATCGAGTGATATTTCGTGGCTACCGAATAAATACCTTGCGTGGGTTAAGAGGCCAGATCCCAGATGCCTCAAAGGCACTCAAGATGTTGTTCTTGGTATATGCTGCAGCTCTAGTGCATGTGACAAGTCTGTAGGAGAGAATTAGAGTGGAGTATAGAGTGATTGTAACGGGCAGGGTCGGACATAGGTGATATTGGTAACATTAATATGATATCTTAATCAGAACAAAGTGCTTCGAAGTTCGTATCGAGAAGGTCAAGACAGGACAAGAGTCAGAGCTGGGTCAGAGTTGTACTTGCTTTGCTATTCAAGAGAACGAGTAAAGAGAGAAGAAAAGGAAATCCTCCAATACATAACAACCTCTCTTTATATACACTTCGTCTGCCACCCTCAAATCATTCCTCATGCTCCGATGTACCATTCAAATATCTCCCCATGATCCTACACACCACCAACAGATAACCACACCACATTGTCCGACATCGCAACACCTCAACCCACGTCCTTCTCATAACACATTATATCACCACCATCTCACAGCGTCCTCACGCCATTCCCACGTCTATCAACATCTCCGCTTTTCCATAACACTAATTTCTTCCATCCACCCGATACCATTCCTAAGTACCCTTCACCATGTCACTCGTAACCCGAGCCATGACAGTATCCCCATCCTAGGTTTGAGGTCCTCTGAGAAAATCTTCCAACAGTCCAAGCTTTCCGGGGTATTGTTGATGAAACTCCTTTACTGCTTGTAAACTGTCGACAAACTTCGTGGGTTCCCATGTCAAACAATCATATCCAGTCCAACGTATAAGATACTGTAACTGGTTCCGATACATCTGACTATCATCAATACTCGAAACCTGATACTCCTCTTCGCCATCACCTTCTACTGGAGATGGCGGATCGACCCATTGTCCTTTCAGGGGATTATTCACCACGGGGTCCAAAAGTGAAATGGGTTGTACTAGATGAGTCCGTATCGATGCAGGCTACTAATGTTTGTACGCACATGGGGATATTTGATGAACAGCCGTAAAGAGTCCCAAACTCTTGCAGTCAAGTTTCTGTGTGGGCCTTGTAGTTCGTATATGTCAGGGGTCCAGCCATACTTGGGAGCCTTTTTGAATAGTCGGAGCTGGAATTCATCCACGATTTGCTCCCTCTTGCTGCCCTGCTTGACTCGGTCTCATTTCTACTCGGAGGTGGTCTTGAATTTGTTGCATCGTTGCCTGAACCTCATCGGCATTCACACATCTTTGATCTCGTTTCTTTGTTGCTTCTCCTGAAAATGACATCCGGGGGTCCATACCCTGAACCGCATACAATGGAGTACACTTAGTTATCTCAGACACCCCATTATTTGCAGCAAACTCAGCCAACAGGAGCCACTTAACCCAATTATCATGGTGGTGGTTCACAAACACCAGGAGATACTGCTCCATACTGGCATTCATTCGTTCTGTCTGTCCATCGGTCTGTGGGTGAAACACTGTTGACATTCTTCGATCAATCCCCAACCGACTGCACACCTGTTGCCAAGAAATTGACGCAAACTTTGGGCCTTGGTCTGAAACAATAGTCAGTGGGAGTACGTGAAGGCGTACTACTTCTTGTAAAAACTACTCTGCTAATCCCAAGGCGTCTATAGCCGTTTGGCAGGGAATACAATGTCGCATCTTTGAAAGCCGATTCACCACCGCCCATCTTGCATCGAAGCCTCCACACTCTGGTAATCCTAGCACAAAATCCATTGAAATATCTTCCCATGGTTTTTCGGGTACAGACAAGGGCCGAAGGACCGCAAACGTTGGATGCTGCGCACTGAGGGATCGTTGACAGTCATGGCATTTTTGAACTTACCGATTGATGTTCTTATGCATTTCTTTCCAATTGTACTGTCGGTTAAGAAAATCAAACATCTTCACGCATCCCGGGTGTCCTGCCAGCTCTGTATCATGATGTTCCTGTATAATATGTAGGCGTAAGTCATCATCATCCGGCACATAAATATTCCCTCTATACCTTAGCCGTCCTTCTTCCTTGGTGGATTCCATGACAGTAATTTCTTGTAACCCACCAGTCGTTCAAATTGCTTCCAGTTCCTCTCCTGGTAGCGGGTCAGTCTCATATGCCTTTGTCATTAGATCGGAAATAGAAGGACGGCCCTGAGTGCAAGGGCCATCTGCGACCAAACCCAATTGTTCTGGGAGGTTCTGCGACTTTAGAACCACCTGTTCCATATTTTTTAATCTTTCATCCCCCCCTTCAGGGAGGTCTCCCTGCCTTCTCGTTAAAGCATCTGCCTTGTAATTTGACTTGCCTGGTCAATAGACAATCTCGTAGTCGAACATTGTTAAAAACTCCGTCCATCGTACCTGTCATTGATTCAAAAGTTTCTTTGTCACAAAATGGTCGAGGTTCTTATGGTCACTTCTCAATATAATGGGATACACAGCCCCTTCACATTCTGGTCACCATTCCTCAAGTGCCTTCATACTTGCCATAAGCTCCTTATTGTATATATCATAATTGCATTCGGCTGGTGAATGTTTCATTGAGAAGTAAGTTCACGGGCGTAGCACCCCATCTTCATCATATTGGGAAAAACCTCCTGCCGATACGTAACTGGAGGCATCCATCTGAATCATCACCTCTCTATTGTGGTCAAAATATCGAAGAACTGGTGCTGTTGCGAAAGCGGTTACCATTGCTTCAAAACCAAGCTGTTGCTCAAACTCTCAAACTAGTGGTTCATCCTGTTTGGTCAGCTTTGTCAACGGTTCCGCTTGCTCCAAATACGTAGAGATAAATCGTCTGTAATAATTGTAGAACCCAACAAACTGTTGTACTTCAGAGAGATTGATTGGCATCCAATTCGCAGTTTTCTGTTCTCGACTCCAATTCCGTACGGTCTTGACTTAATCCTCATCCATAGAGATTCCCTTTGTTGATATAATCAATCCTAGGTATTTCACTGTATCTTTATGAAACTTGCATTTCTCTAGCTTCAAATATAATCCTGCCTCCAGCAATCGTTGCATGATCCACTTAACGTAATCATCATGTCCCTCTTCTGAATCACTATATATCCAAACATCATCCAGATAGGCTGCTGCAAACTCATCCAAGGCTTCCTGAATGGCATTATTGATATAGCCCTGAAAATCTGCGGGCGCATTTGTCATTCTGAATTGCAATACAGTAGGTTTGGACAGCCCATACCTTGTCCGGGAGGCCAATTTCTGCTGATCCCCTTCCATAACACAAAGTAAATTATAGGCTCCTCGTACATCCAACTTTGTATATATCCAAGCTTTCCCTAAAAGATTCAATGTTTCTTTTATCAGGGGGAGTAGGTATCGATTCTTTATCGTTTGCTGTTGATATATCTATACTCAATGCAGAATCGCAAACCACCATCTTGTTTCTTCCCAAACATTACCAGTGCTGCAAATGGTGACAATGATTGTCTGAGAAATCCCTTTATTATATTCTCCTCCAGCCACTGCTTGAGCACTACCACTTCGGTTCTTGACATTGAATACAACGGACCCCACTTGGGGGTTTCTCCGTCCTTGAAGCGTAATTCATGATCAATGCCAGGTCAATGTGGTGGCAACCGGTCAGCTAACAACATATTGAATAACGGGAGGAATTCATGTTACTGTTTCGGAATAAGTTCTTCCAATGGGCCTCCCATTAAATCCTTGGCTTCAATGGCCTTATCAATGTCATACAGAGATGCTTTAAACACTGTAAGCTTCCCCTTCCTTACTGTCCTGAAGGACGAGGATCCATTAGGCATAACAATATTTCCTCGAAACAGTCATTGTGGGCTTATCTGTGGTTCGGATATCCCTTCATTCGGAGAATACACCTGTTCGAGGGGTTTCTCCGTGACTCCTTGTACTGTAATGGTTGCATCATCGCAATGTGTTGTGCAGTATTGTGATCCGAAAGTAGCCATATCGAATGCAAACTCTACTGCAACATCATGCAATCGTGACCAGGGGAACCCATTACCAATTGGATAGTGTCATAATTTTGTAATGAACATGGGTAATTGTTCCTTATGATCTTGAATCATCCCTCCTGCTTGAGTGATATATGTGATATACCCAGACTCGATAGGTCTTCTGTCGAAAACCTCGACTTGGCGTTTCTCCTTTAGATCTTGAAGTGGTATTTGATCATGGTGGGCAAAATCTTCATCCATAAATGCGATACCTGTAGAGCTGCAATCAATCAGCGCATGTGAAGGTATCTGTTGATTATTCACGGTCAATGTGCAGGTTTTAACTCAATGTGTCCCTCCCATTAATCCTTCTAATACCTCCACCTTGCTAACTGAAAGACGCGAAATTCCAAAAGATCTCAAAGCATTTAAAACAAAACATTTTCTGTCAACCAAAGCACCATCCTGCTTGGGTTGACCTAATCTTTTCCCAATTCCTCAGGAACCTGTCCCAGTTCCTATTTCCTCTACTTCCGCTCCAGCCGCCTGAAAAGTCAGAGCCTTTTTCCTCGCCACGCACTCCTCAGCCCTGTGGTTGAACCCCCCACAGTACAAACATCTCCCATCCGTAAACCTCTTTACCATTTCTTCCGCAGCAATTCTCCTTCTCCCTTCACTGAGATCCATAGGCACTGATCCGGTAAATAAGGCCACTTTCGTGGCGGGAGCTCCTGCTCAATCATTCGGGGGAGCCGAAGGCCTCGGAGAAGAGGCCAAACCTGTCCCTCCACACTTATTCTGCACCGCTTTTTCTGCCCGTTATTGTCGGATCTGATTATCCTGCTTTTGACCCACTGTTACAGAGGCAGGAAGTTCTTCCGGCATATCACTATACTTAGAGGAGTCCTTCGTTTCTTTGGACAACCCCATTCGCAGGGCATTTCGTAAAGCTGAAGGATTCCAATCCACTCAGCAGAAATATCGTGGAACTCAGCGTAGTACAAACAGAATTCGCGGTTCTGTTGTTTGATCGCCCGCAATCTCTGTTCGGCGGTGGCTACTCGATCGGGGTCCCCAAACACTGCTTCCAGGAGTTGTATAAAAGCTGGTAGGTCATGCAACGCTATCGTTCCATCCTCCCGGACATGTGGCAAGATGTGGCCTAAGGCCATTCCCCTCAGACGACTGAATGCGTGCCGCATCATCCATTGTTCGTTGGGAAAGCCGGTGGCCTTGTGTCATATATCCATCCACAGTTGAGCGATCCAGCCTCTCAACTGAGTTTGATCCTATCATAAAAAGTCCGGGGAGTCTGGGAATCTCTGGCCTTTGTCTTCGTGTTGCTGGGGGGGAGTTGGGGCTGCCCGGGCTGCTAAGGATTGCACATTCGCTATCTGCCTCGTCAAAGCTCGAACTTCCTCTCCCGATTGTCGTACATACCGGGTCATATCGTCCAGTTACTGCTGTAACTCTTCCTCCGTCCCTGCCACTCTCGGAGTCCTCCTGGCTTCTTCCAGATCCAGCCTCAATGTCTCCAACCGCTGCTCGAACGTCGGGTGTTTGCACTGCGGAGGCAGGAACTGTTGTGACTGTAGGTTCGTGATCTGTGTCTGTAATGCGATTATCTGTGCCGGGTGGTCGCACACCGTCTCTACCATGGCCGCGGGTTCAGTATACTGCGCCGGTATCACCGCCAGATTCACCCCAGGTCCTGATCAACAAAAGCCCCTGATGAGTTCCGGACTGATAAATAAGAAGATGAATAAGGCTTCACTCAGGATGCATATAAGGAGTAACACCCAGAGAACTCAAGGTAACTTTTAAGTTCTCTGTTCCCGATAAATAGTATTGACTAAAGAGTATCGTCTCAAGATATCAATTGCTCATGTGCACGACCTAAGGAGAGCCTGAAAGAAGTATCCTCCAAACCACCACGCTATCATGATGACTCTCAGACTTCTATTGGATGCTCAGAGATTGTTCCAACAACGAGCACTTATACTCAAGAACCGACTGACCAACAATGCGACGACTCCAGGTATCGACTTGTCTATATGAAACAGCAAAGTTGTTTCGCCTCAGCAGAAGGAGTAGTGCCGACTGAGGAGTATCCTAGCAGAAGTATCCTCTGAATCACCACGCTATCAGGCTGATTCTCGGACTTCCTTTGGACTCCAAAGTATCTTCTTGCTCACTTCCTGATAGATGACTTCCTTCAACGAATGTAGTCAGAATAACCAAGTATAAACAGTGATATATATATCCGTGATATAGAACTGAAGATGAATGTACAACTCTGGACTTCAGAAGAGAAGTATCCTCGTTGACTTCGATGCAGAACCAATAGATAATACACGGAAATGAAGTTAAGGCTTGACTTTCAGGTCAAGATGGTCGATAGGTTTTCGTAGATGAATCGTAATGTGGATTTCATGTTTGATAGTAGATTATCAATGTCCTTCCTCCATGTCGGTATTGCTGATATATATCAGACGATCCACACCATTAACAATCCTGAGACTGCCAAAGCCTTCCTAGAAGTTCATATACATAACTGCCTCTTCATCCTTTGCCTCTACCATTGAGAGTGGAGTTCTAACTCCCAACAGTGCTAACAATGTCATCAAGGTAATATGCTCCTATTGTGACAGAATTGCTATTGGTGATACCTCATATGAATACAAGCTTATCTGAAACCAATTATCATTGAACAAGTTCGTGTCACCAGGAGCCAAAGAGAGTGCCCTCTCATATACCCACCGGGTGCATATAAGTTCAATGATTGGGGCAAATGACAGAACCCTTAATTTGACTACACTTCATTGGAGCCAAATATACAGTATTCTGCAACTGGGTTGTTTTGCCATATCTTGAATGGAGAGTATCCTGCGCCACTCCGGACATAATATCCAAGGTCCCATTTGCGCATACCAAGAAAGTGTAGTCGAACTAAGGGTTGATTAGTGTTAGAAACGGGTCCGGGTAACCCGCCAGCGGTCCGGGTTTGGTTCCAGAACCGTCCAAAATCCTGACCTGCTGCTTTCTGGCGGTCCAAACCCGGCACAGTGCCCATCAACCCGTGTGTTTCGTCGGGTTTGGCTAGACCCGTCAGATCCAATCTCCCGCTCTGCGTTTTGGGTTTTTCTATTTATGGTCGCATTCAGATATACTACTGTTAATTGCAAAATATTGACTATGGTACTGCATTGTCATTTTCTAATGTATTGACAACCTTTATATAGCAAACAAGTAGAGAGATGCTCCCTGCCCCATCCTGGAAATGAGCATCAATGGAGCATGAACAATTGATGGTCTTGCATCTCGGGTAATATAAGTGGCGCTTGATCGCACATATGCATAAATGAGTGATTAGCAGCCTTCATGATCAAATAAGCAAATGATATTCCCGCGATAGCCTCCTGAACAGTAACAACTTATTTCATTTACAAAGGTGCAACTAAGTGTTCACGAGCGCTTTGGACTGTAAAAACGGCCAAAACTGAATCTGTGGACATTAACAGCCAGAGCACGCTTCAATAAACAACGATCGAAGGCCCAGGATCATCGACACTGTGTTGAAGCACAATTTCATGATGGGGCAGGGAACGTGTCGCTTCTTTTTTTGCATATAAAGGATGGCAACACTTCCATTATGTGCAATCACTACCAAGTCGCATTTTATTACCCGACTTACAGGACCAAAAATTGTTGACGCTCTGTTGATGCTAATTTTCAAGATGGGACATGGAGCGTCTCACTTCCTTTTTTGCGAATAAAGGTTGTCCATACTGTTGTTATGTATAACCACTACATAATTACTCCCTAATTACCAGACAAACAAGACCTAAAATCATTCACGCTCTGTTGAAGGTCATTTTCAAAATGGGGCAAGGAGCGTGTTGCTTCTTTTTTTGCCTATAAAGGGTGGCAACACTTCCATTATGTAAACTCCCTGCCAAATCGCGTTTTGATTACCCGACTGACATGACCAAAAATCGTTGACGCTCCATTGACGCTCAGTTTCAAGATGGGGCAGGGAGCGTTTCGCTTTTATTTTGCTTCTAAAGGTTGTCAATACTGTTGTTATGTATAACCACTACAAAATTACTTCATAATTACCAGACTAACCAGACCTAGAATCGTTGACGCTCTGTTGATGCTCATTTTCGAGATGGGGCAGGGAGCGTGTTGCTTTGTATTTGCCTATAAAGGATGGCAATACTTCCATTATGTATAATCACTACCGAATCGCGTGTTTATTAACAGACTTCCTGGACCAAAAACCGTTGACACTCCATTGACGCTCATTTTCAAAATGGGACATGGAGCATCTCGCTTTCTTCTTTGCTTATAAAGGTTGTCACTACTGTTGTTATGTATAACCATTACAAAATAACTTCTTAATTACCAGACTAACAAGACAAAAAATCGTTGACGCTCCGTTGATGCGCATTTTCAAGATGGGGCAGGGAGCGTTTCGCTTTCTCTTTTGTGTCTAAAGGTTGTCAATGCTGTTGTTATGTATAACCGCTACAAAATTACTTCATAATTACCCGACTAACAAGACCTAAAATTGTTGACACTCTGTTGATGCTCATTTTCAAGATGGGGCAGGGAGCGTGTTCCTTTCTCTTTTGCTTATAAAGGGTGGCAACACTTCCATTATGTGTATTCACAACCAAGTCGCATTGTTATTACCCGACTTACAGGACCAAGAATTGTTAACGCTCCGTGGACGCTCATTTTGCCATCGGCGTAACCGCAATATGGAACCCTTCACTTTGGCATACTATATCAATAATGGTCTTGTGGCAGCCGTTTTGTGCTGTTCATGTACATTCTCCTTTCTAACTTCATTGTTCATTAATGATGCATATAAATATACCCTTTAAAATATACTTTAAAGTGTCCGATAATTGTAGATCATGATAATACTCAAATATCCTGTTCCCTTCAGTCAACTCTCGTCTTCGCTGTCATGTTCACTCAAAAGGCTGCTGTCATCCACAGAATGGCTGTCAGCTGCATTTCCACGCAGCTGATAGTGTACTAACCGGTAGATGGACCTTCACCAGTCAGCAAATATGGAATGAAATCTTTATTGCGCATGTGATCCTTGGCATATGGAACAAGATTCGAAAATCGAGCACTGGGAAGTGGAGTATGTACATACACATATCCGGGTGGCATACCTTCGGTTTCGGAGCTTTGAGTTCTCTCACTGTCATCAGGTGGCGCAGGTGGCGATCCAGGCCTTGGGAGCACCAGTCGTGGTGGAGGTGCACTCGTGCCTTTGCGCCTCCAGCGAGTCTGTGGATTCTTTGCTGTGCCATTTTGGCAAGGAAGACAGCCGTCCATTTGATTTTCCTGAACCATTGCCAGGTGTCTTTCTATCGCTGCCGTCACCTGGTTATCCTCAGGAAACACAAACCGCCACTTCTTCTGTTCTCGACCTTCAGCGCGTGGTTTCTTGATCAGTTGTTGCATTTCCTCATTTGCGGCGCGCGACAACACTTCTTTAGCCATGTTGGCCATATTCATGGCAAGACGCAGGTTGGACTGTTCAAGCCGTACCCAACGCCCTTGTCTTGCCATAGTAGCTGACATGTTGAATACCTACAAGAAATTAGTTGCTGCTTCTAGAGTGAGAATCAGCTGTGACCTCAACCATATACGACTCCGTTGCCTCCTCTATGGTCTTGAAAGCCGGTTTTGTCCATCCCTGGGGACGTTTATCACGAAGTTCGTCTGCAGAAATCCCAGAACTGACAACATCGTGATGTTCAATTTCGCGGACTGTGCGGACAAGTGCCTTGGTCGACCATTGAGGTTCCCCGTTAAGGGCTGTGTTGAATTGGTCACGTAGCCCTCTACGTACCCCAGCTTCGCGTTATACCGTTAGTTGACCGTCACCTGCATCATTATGGATCGACTCACATCCTATTGCATGCTCCTTCTTATTCCTGCTGCTTCTGGTTTTACGTAATATTTTCAAATGTGGGTCCACTGTCATAATTTCCGTGGCTACAATTGCAGCATCACGGTGAACTTACTGGTGTCTGCATTGCTGCTGTGTCCCACCGTGTGGCGCATTGTTTGAAGCGCCTGTTGTTCAGCTTGATTCGGCTTCAATCGCACCTGGTTGAAGTATTTCTGGAGCCATGACTTGCTGTTGTGGAATGGTGAGGAAGATGATCACGAAAAGAAGTGGGAAGTCGTGAAAATCACATAGTTAGCTACAAGTCAAAATGGAATGAATGACAGCCAACTTGCACCTTCCATTCAAGCTGGATCCAGCTGCATATAGCTGCACTGTGTATAGCTGCAGGCGATTCCAACGGTCCCGCGATTTGCAGTAAGTTGGTCTGACGTTGTTTGTTTGTTTGCAGGGACATATCGTCATGAACGACAGCTGATATCTCATTCTTGGTAGATATAAAAAGGACATTCTTTGACGGAAAGGTCATCTGGTGATGTTTGTCTCAAGACATCGCCGGGATCTTACATAAATCACACGCTAACCATCAAGCCATTATGTACAGTTAGCATGACTATTCCCAATGAAGTGGCAGTCAAAACGCTGATTTTGCTTTGTTGGAATTGATGAAACCTACCAACCTTGACATTCAAGACGCAGGTTGCCTCCATGTGGTCCATATCTTGCAACATCCAACATCTCACCCAACAACAAGGTCAACAGAAGATACAATGGTCAATGCTCCGAAAAAGAACCTTTCACCACTTCTGGCGGGCAAATATGGCAAATCGACGAAGACTTCCACACAACGACGTCATCAAGGGAATAACGGCAAGAGTCGCTTGGAGGCAGAAAGGGTCTGACTGTTGGGAGCATTGCGCAGCTTACGATCTAAGAAGAAGCTTTCGCCGGAGAACTGACGGGAAACGCACATTTTAAGTAACGAAGAAATCGATCAATGGATCGAGGATTATGTGGACAGAGAGACCGCAGTGGCAAGAAAGCATGTTCAAGACGCAGAGACAGCGATTATGCAAGACCAGGAACATATGAGGAATATTGAAAAGGCATGATCAACAACCACAAAGCCTGAAACAACATTTGAGGAGATGTTGAAGGCTATCGGAGACAGTCTGAGCGATCTTGCAAGCTCCGAAGATGAGGAGGATAGGGAAGACGAGGATGATGATGAAGAAAATACAGAGCTCGGCAAGCTGAGCGAAGATGATGAACCTGGCTGGGTGATGGGCACAATCTCCAAAACGGTACCGCACCGCATGGAGAGCTTTTGGCAGAAGCAGATGAGGCTTGTCAAACTGACGCAACCGGGATGGGGGGACGCAGCTGACTACTTCTCTGAGAGAGATATGAAGTACAGAATGACAGAACTGAAGGTTCAGGCAGTTGGGAAGCCCCAAACAGACACGACAGCAGCCACACCATCACCGACAACATTTGGAGAGCATATGCAAGTTCTTGCTATCGTCCATGGACAATCCCAAATGCCCCAAGTGAAGTCTCGACAGGGAAGTAGTCAAATGAGGCTGGGTTCGGAGAAACCTTTGGCAGAAAATCATATAGTATATCTCATGCCCGACGCGGTGCCCGATTTATCACAGAGGGAGATCGCGAGGCCAGTTCAACCCACGAGCATTTACCACAGCGTAAACCGTCGCTAGCTAATTACCATACAGAAATTGGATTCAGACGAAGACATGGTGACGGGTCCTGCATCACCATAGGAATAGATAGCCAAATATGTATTTTCGACGACGTAGCTCGAGTAAAAGCAATTTATACCTACTTTGTTACATGTCAGCTTTTTCTGGATTTCAGTGACCACATTGTGAGACAAGATTATTAGTCAGTGTGTGTGCAACGGTTGTATGGGCCATGCAAATGTTCTCAACACCGTATCAAGCAGATTCACGAGCAATGAACTTTATATGGTGTTGCCCATTACGGTTAAATGATAAAACAAAACCTAAATTTGAGACGAAATTTACAATCAAAGTTTCAGTCAGTGATGTCATACGACTCACAGAAGGAGCGGTTAAAGCACATCCGAAACCCGGATGAATGACAGCCGTCAGTCTGCATTGATCCTTGCAGCCAACTACATAACTCTCCGCTCAGACCTCCCGCACATGGTCAAAAAATCGAAAATTGCTTACGGTACATCATGGAAATTGAGGAGAATGAACTGGTTAAGGAATGGTGAGGACTTCGCGCTATAAATATCTAAACTTAGTGCATGGATTCTGATGCGGTAAATTGCTGGCCGAAAGCGCTGAAATCCGATGGACTTACGTCATTCATCATGCAAATGACATGTATAGTGGTGGCTAAGAAACTGAGATGTCTCAAAGATTTTGGATTTGAATGATAATACTTAGAAATGGTATACTGGCTGCCAAAAAAGACTTTATGGATTTTATGTACAATTGTTGAGCACCCAATGACTGTTAGTATGTCTCTAAGGTGAGCTCAGAGGTGAGCGTCGATGGAGCGTCAACGATTTTTGGCATTGCAACATGGACAATCCAGATGGTTTCGCTGTAATGTTCATTTTTGATCAAACTATAGCCCACCTTTCTATTTGAACATGGTTGCGACAACATCGCTACAACGTCCTAAAAATGAGCGTCAACAGAGTGTCAACGACTTCTGGCCTTGCATCTTGGAAAATGCAAGGGCTGTGCGGTAACATTAAGCCATAATTGGATTATCAGCCACCTTTCTAGGCAAAAATGCTTTCGACGACTTCATCACTATGCCCTGAAACTGAGTATCAATGGAGGGTCAACAATGCTAAGCCTTGGATCGTCGAATATCGAGGGGCTCTGAGAATACTTTGATCCATAATCGAACTATCGGCTGCCATTCTAGGCACAAATGCTTTCGACGACTTCGTGACTATGCCTTGAAAATGAGCGTCAACAGAGCGTCAACAATTTAAGGCCTTGCATCATGAAATATCAAGGGGCAATGGGACAACTTCGATCCATAATCAAACTATTGGCCACCTGTCTAGGCAAAAATGCTTTTGACGACCTCGTCAGTATGCCCTGAAAATGAGCGTCGACGGAGCGTCAACAATTTTAGGCCTTGCATCTGGGAATATCAAGGGGCTATGAGACAACAGTGGTCCATGATCGAACTAGCGGCTGCCTTTCAAGGCAAAAATGCTTACGACAAGATCGTTACCATGTCCCAAACTGAGCGTCAACAGAGAGTGAACAATTTTTGTTGTTGCATTCTGCATAATCTAACAGCAATGGAACATAGTTAACCCACAATGAACCCATCGGCAGCTTTTATTGACAAAAATGCTAGTGACGATATCGTGTTGGCCTCCTACAATTGAGCGCCCACAGAGCGTCAACAGTTTTTGTGGAGGCTCAGAATGCTACACAGCAATGAACTGCATTGTGCTGTTCCTAAATCGAGTTTTACGCGGTCAGTCGTTGCAATCTAACCTTGTATACAACTTCACAAAGATGCATGCAATGTCTTACAAATCTGATTGTTTCACTTGAAGCAGTAGAATCAATATTAAGGAACCCACAGTCTGCTTTGCTGTATCGTTACTTTCGGCAGTCTTTCAAGTCAGATTACCCAGCTGTCCAATTCCTACCACCATGTCGGATTCAGAATCTTTGAACACCTCATTGCTCAACATTGTGATCTCTTCCAAAAATGAACGTGTATTTATTCGTGATTTGAGCGACATTACTTTACAAATCATCGTCGATGCTTGGTGGGCTTCAAGGAATGTAGACTTGAAGCGGCCTATTGCTTGGAATAAATCTAGACATTCCCCTTCGTGGTGATTCTATTTACACTGCGGAATTGAGGAGACAGGTAGCCCTGGCATCATATGTATCGTTTGTTATCAAGTTCTTCGCCATCCATTAGAACATGGAACTAGCTCAATGGGGAAACACTTGCTGGCTAAAGCTCACATCGCAATGTTAAACGAATTAACAGAGTCAGAGGTCACTGAATTGACTAGCTCGACGGTCAATGAAACACCTTTGGCCATCCTGAAGTGGCAAGGAAGTCCAGGAATCACAATAGTAAGTTTGCAGAGGAAGATCATATTTGACATCCATGTTGATCCATATTGACAGAAATGACAGACAAAACGTTCCAAACAGGCAGCTAGGGACTTTCAAATTTCCGAATTTCACCAAGACACATGGAATCGCTACCTCATGTTAGGATTTGTTCCAGCTCATATTCCATGGAACGCTATATCAAATCTAGAGCTACGACGGTCATATAAGGCATTACGCGATCACTTAGTGTTGCCATCTGCTACGATCCTCAGCAACATTGGCCGGAGGGAATATGCTCTGACCGTGGATGCAATACCTGTACCTATATTGCTACGTGTCAGCTTTCACTTGATTTCAGTGACCACATTGTGCGACATAATTATTCATCAATGCATGTGCAAGGGTTGGATAGGCCATGCGAATGTTCTAGGCTTCAATTCTCATTGAGTGACGACGAATGAATGTGATGTCGTCCTGCCCGTTACTGTTAAGTTAGACAATTAATACTCAATTCCAGACGAAACTCACTAACAAAATATAAGTCAGTGATGTCAGACTAGTCATTGATGCTGCGGTCAAAGCGCAATGCGAAGCGGGATGAATGACGACCGCCATGGTACATACGATCATGCATCCAACTGCATAACTCTCTGCACAGACCTGGTGCACATGGTGGAGATGCGGAAAATTGCTTATGGTAGGTCATGAAAATTGCGCCGAATGAGCAGGATGAGGAAAGGTGACGAAGTCGGGCTAAATATATCAAAACCCAGTGAAGAGATTTATATGAGGTTAATTGCTGGATGAAAGCGCTGGAACGTGATAGGCCAATGTCATTTATCACTCAGATAACGTGTCTAGTGGTGGATCAGAAATTGAGAGGCTTGGAAGCTTTTGAATGGAAATGTTTATACATAGAAACGATTTATTGGCTGCTAATAAGGACTATATGCATTCATACATACAATTGATGAGCATCCACTGACTGTTGCTATGACATTAAGTTGAACGTCAACAGAGCGTCCACGATTTTTAGTCCTACATTTTCAGCAAACAAACTGCTGCATAGTCACATCATTTCAAAGTGATTGTATTGGCAGTTTTCATTGGTAAAAAGGATAGTGACACGCTCGTTGACGCATCCTGGAAATGAGCATCAATGATTGGTCAACAATTTCTGGTTTTGTGAGTCTGATAATAAAAAAAGCACATGGTCGCTGTGCGACATAATCAAAATATTGGCCGGCTTTAAGGCCAGAAATGCTAGCATTGACATCGCTACTATCGGCCGAAAATGAGCATCAACGGAGCATCAACAATTTTTGTTCTTGCATCTTGGATCATCAAACACCTGGTTGACAATAATAAGCTATAATCAAAGTGTTGGCTGCCTGGATGGGTAAAATTAGCAGCGACAATATCACTACCACCTCCTCAAAGTGAGCATCACCGGAGTGTCAACGATTTTCAGTCTTGCATCATGGACACTCCAAGCGCTACACATTGGCATGAACCAATAATCAATGTATCGGTGGCCTTTATGTGCAACAATGCGACTGAAGATATTGCTACCACCTACTAAAAATGAGCGTCAACGGAGCGTCAACAATTTTTGGTCTTGCATCGTGGACAATCTCAGGGCTACAGAACGGCAATAACCCATAATCTACTCATCGGCTGCCTTTATGGGCAAAAATGCTAGTGATGATAGCTCTACCACCTCCTAAAAATGGCGTCAACAGAGCGTCAACAATTTCTGGTCTTGCATCATGGACACTCAAAGCGCTGTGCATTGCCATTGACCCATAATCAATGCATCAGCTGCCTCTATGGGTGAAAATGATAGTGGAGATATCGCTACCACCTCCTAAAAATCAGCGTCAACGGAGAGTCAACAATTTTTGGTCATGCATCTTGGATAATCTATCGGCTATGAAACAAGGTTATCCCATAATCAACTAATAAGCTGCCTTTCTGGACACAAATACTACCGACGATATCGCATCCGCCTCCTACAATTGAGCACCCACCGACCGTCAACAATTTTTCTGGGGGCTGAGTAAGCTACACAGCAATGAACTCATCGCATTTTTACTAAATTGAGTCTTACGCGGTCAGTCTTTTCAATGTGTCCTTGTATACAACCTCACAAATATGCATGCAACGTCTCACAGATCTAAATTTCTTACTTGTAGCTGTAGAGTCAATATTTAAGAATCCGCAGTCTGCTTTACTGTATCGTTACCTTTGGCAGTGTTTCGAGTCGCATTACCCAGCTTTCTAATTCCTACGGCCATGTCAGATTGGAAATCTTTGAACACCTCATTGCTGGAGGTTAAGATCTCTTCCAAACATGAACCTGTCTTCATTCGTTATTTGAGCGACCTTACTTGACAAATCATCTTCAATGCTTGGTGGGCTTCAATGATTGTAGGCTCAAAGTGGCCTATTGCTTGCAAATATTCTAGATATGTGCCTTCATGGTGATTCTATTTACACTGCGGAATTGAGGAGACTGGCAGCCCCGGCATCATATGTATCGTTTGTCATCAAGTTCTTCGCCATCCATCAGAACATGGGACCACCTCAAGGGGGAAGCACTTGCTGCCAAAAGCTCACATCGCAAAGTTAATCGAATTAACAGAGTCAGAGGTTACTGAATTGACTTCTTCGATGGTTTATGAAACAGCTTGGCCATCCTGAAGAGGCAAGGAAGTCGAGGAATCACAATAGTAAGTTCGCAGAGGAAGATCATATTTGGGATCCAGGTTGATCCATATTAACCGAAGTAACAGACAAAACATTCCAAACGGGCAGCTAGGGACTTTGAAACTTCCGAATTTCACCAAGGCATGTGGAATCACTAACTCATATTAGGATTTGTTTCGGCTCATATTCTGTTGAATGGTATATCAAATCTGGACCTACGACGGTCATATAAGACATTACCCAAGGACCCTGTGCTGCTGTCCGCCAGGACCCTCAGCAACGTTTGCCGGAGGGAATATGCAATGACCGTGAATGCAAATAAGAAGCGATTGCTGTCATGAAATAAAGTTAGTTAAGCTTTGGAGAGATGGACATCAACGAACAAACATGCCATAATGTCATTCATTGCTTACTGTATGGATCGAAATTGGGTATTGCATGAGGTTCAACTCACTTTCGATGAGGTTGATCGCCTGTTCTTTTGCCGTTTCGAAAGCTAATTACGGATGATACGTCAACGGCCAACATACTGGATCATGGATAGCCGTACATTGGAAGGGCGTGCTTGATCGTTTTGAGCTTACCGACGGCCATTTGCTTGGTATTACGACTGATATGGCTTCCTCAAATTACTCGATAACACGCGACCTGCAATCACCACTCGCGGCCTCTGCAATCCAGTGGCCTGCTTCGAGGAACCGCATACCATGCATGGCGCACATCTTACAGCTGGCTTTAGGTGAATTCATGAGCAGTTTTGGTGTAAAAGGCCGCACCAAGTCTTGGGAAGCCCATGAGCACGATCAGCAATTTGGAGAGAATGGAAGCATACACATTGGGAAGAGTCAAAGACTTCGAAAAGAGGGCAACGCTAGAATCATTAAGGTGGCAGCCAGGCAACCAGGTTCAGCAAAGATAATTGAGAAAGTGTGTATTTCATGATATTTTGAAAGTCCTGAAATTGACCTTCATATAGCAGAGAATGCTTGCTGTAATGATTACACTGACACCTGGTTGTCAAAACGAGTCAATTGACTGTCAAAAAGCCAAACTCTGCATCGTGGTACTACTGTTTATGGATGTGAAGCCACGTCAAAACTAAACACTGGAGTTGCTCGAGCGCGCCTATCGATTATGGGAATTCACACGTGTGTTGCTCCAAAATCCAAAATACACTGATTACTGGCCACTTTTCACAACTCAAGATGAGTGGGCCACTGTGAAATATGTCATGGAAGTATTGAGGCCATTTCGATATTGGACCCTGTGGATGTCAAAGATGTATACAGTCACATTGGATCACGTTATCACAGTGTACAATGACATGTTCGATCATATGGATGGCGTGATGTGAGCTTTGGCTGAAAAGAAGACTCCATGGAAGGAAGACTTGTTCTTTGATGTGAAGTTAGCTCGACAGAAGCTGTCCAAATACTATGCTCAAGTGACTCCAACGACAGCCATGCTACTCATTTCTCCACATATCTTCGATCCTCTTCGGAAGTTGCGATCGTTTCGAAAGTTGGACAAGGGAATGGATATCAATCCTGAGGACGAGACATCCTATACAACCCAATACCAAATGGTTCTTCTGAAGTATGTGGAGAATGAATACTGTGCCAAACATTGACGTGTGCTGGTCAATAAGCACGAAAGCTTACTGAGCAGCAATCCCATCCCCTCTGCAACGGCTTCAGAATACTGCCAATCGTTCTTTGATCCATATGAGTTGTCCAGCGGTGATGAAGAATACTTAATGCCTAACGATGTGGCTGAGATGACACCCGGACAAAGCGATAGCGCAGCAGGTCTATTGACCGCCACCAGGCTCCATTTGAATTCGCTGCCTGAAGCACCAAAGAACAGGGGGCAAATCAATCCAAATCTCAATGATTACCACTCCGACGCAATGGAGATTAGCAGTACATTTTGGTTACCGGACATGCCCCACAGGTGGCGTCAACACAAGACAATGCACTCAATGTACGCCGAACTCTCAAATGTGGCGAACAACATCCTCTCTATCCTACTACATGGTGTCGGAGTGGAGGCCGGTTTCTTCCTTGGCCGACATAGTATTGGCTGAAGGCAGTCTAAAACCACAGGCAGACCCTTGGCCAAAAATTTGTTGTAAGGTAGTTCGCTCAAGCCGCTAACGGGATTTTGGCCGGCACTGACCCAGAATTGGATACAATGAACACAGGAAACGACTCGGGAATGAAGAAAGAGGCAGAGGAAAGGATATTGCACAGAATGGCCAAGGTTCACAACATTTTGGAGCTGTGGCAGGGCAGCCATAACCTACGTGCTACCCAGCAGGAATTTCGCGCTGAAACCAAGCAGATGACTGCAGCGGCGAAAGATTTCTGATACGGAAGAGATCATCAAAGCATCGTGGTCACTCTTTCAATATACTGGTGCATCTGTATTTAAATTATCAGACAGATCGCCTTTGCCACCACCATTGTCTGCAAAGGACCTCCCTTGAGGATGAACTCAAATATAATATGTGCGCCGAATCCAAAGAATGAAACATCATCCAGTCAAAAGTGATGAGGATAGCGCACCTGAAAGCATTTCTGACACTGAAAATTGGCTTAACTGGAATGGGGACTTAGACAATGCAAATGTCAGTGAAGACGATTGAGCGGCGGACGTTGAATCTGATACACTGCAAGACAATAGAATCGAGGGTCTGGAATGTCCAGAACAGCGGGATGTGAGCGCCCTGCCAAATGTTCCAGGATTGATTCGGCCTACATGGAAGTCAAATCGAGAGGCTGAAATGGTGTTGATGATGGTCAATGCTATCGAAACGAGGAGGAATATGGGAGTTAAGAATGAGTAGGACCAAATGCGTCAATGTTTCAGCAGCTTCTTTATGTATTTTAACCGAGAGCTTTAGTTAGAGATATATTATGGGCGAAAGGTGAGCAGTAGCTTGTGAATACCGGTTGATAAACAGATGCATAGCAGGCGCAATGTACCTTTTGACAAGATACCTAAATTTTAGTCGTATGAGAGCGAACAGTGCAAGAATGGTACTGCGCTTGGCTTTGCCACAGGGCCAAGTCAAAATGTGTGAGAATGACTAACACGAAGTTCAAATAATGATGAAAACTATTATCAATGGCAGCAGATGTTGAATGGACAATACATTAAAATGAGCGTCAACGGAGCGTCAACAATTTGTGGTTTTGTAAGTATGGTAGTAACAGTGATTTGGTCGCTGTTATGCATAACCGATGTATTGGCAGCTTTTATATCCAAAAGAGACACCAACATGGTCACCGCCCCATTCTGAGAATGAGTGTCAACAGAGCGTCAACGATTTGTGGTTTTGTAAGTACGGTATTTACACAGTGATTTGGTCACTTTTATGCATAACCGATGTATTGGCAGCTTTTATAGGCAAAAGAGACAGCGACACAGTCACCACCCCATTCTGAGAATGGGTGTCAACAGAGCATCAACGATTTGTGGTTTTGTAAGTACGGTAATTACACAGTGATTTGGTCGCTGTTATGCATAACCAATGTATTGGCATCTTTTTTAGGCAAAATAGACAGCAACACAGTCACTGTCCCAGTCTGAGAATGAGCGTCAACGGAGCATCAACAATTTGTGGTTTCGTAAGCACGGTAATTACACAGTGATTTGGTCATTGTTATGCATAACCGATTTATTGGCAGCTTTTATAGGCAAAAGAGACAGTAACACAATCACCACCCCATTCTGAGAATGAGCATCAACAGATCATCAATGATTTTGAGCTTCGCATCTCAAATAATTTATGTTCCGATTGGTTGCAGACATCCATTCATCAGATTTTGCCTGCCTTCATTTGGAAAAAGTACAGCGACATGCTCGCTGCCGCATCCCGAGAATGAGCCTCAACAGAGCATCCACGATTTGTAGCTTCGTATCTTGGGTAATTTATGTTCCAATTGGTTGCAGACATCCATTCTTCAAATATTGGCAGCCTTTGCTGTCAAAAACAACAGTGACATGCTCCCTGCCGCATCCTGACAATGAGCATCAACAGAGCATCAACAGTTTTAGTTGTTGCATATTTAGTAATCAAGGCATCGCGCTGATCTTCACATTCATACTGGAATTATTGACTACCCTGATAGGCAAAAATACAATTTATCAAAGGTAACACACCAATTCCAAATTAATCGATATTGCAAGCTGCAAAGGATGCAAAAACATATCCTTGGTTGTTGAAAACGCGATTTTGATAAGCTACTATTAACATACTCCAAAACAAGAGCCTTAATTGAATCTATGGATGGACCCACTGGGCGACTCACTGACAGCCGGCCCAATTCAGATGGATTGGGAGTTTAACATCGAACTGTACCCGAGATGACTGTTCGGGTCGATTTACAACCCCGACCACCAATTCGGCTAGGGTTTGGTTCGGACCTGAACCCGGAACCAAAGTGACGGCCTGGAACTGTTGCTAACAATAGCAGAGACTTCGTTGTTGCTGCTGCTGCTGGTGCGTGACCTTCTGTCGAGTGTGTTCCTAAACAGTTATGTCCTTCACACTCGCAGGGTAACTTGGGGTCACAATCAAACCAAACGTGGGCTCCCCAACACTTAGACCAACTATTTCCAAACACTGGATTGTCGAGTTCCAAGCCTCCTCCGTATGCGGCGGCTTCTATCCAGTAAATATTCTAAAGAGAGGGGATGTCTGACTGTTCCCAAAAATATGCTGCTAGAGAAAGATCGTCTACCTCAATATTCAATAGTCCTTCAATACTCTCGAAGTTGTTGAAAGGTTCAGGTTCCGAAAGGGAACAGTCAGTTCTGGCACGGTAATACCAAGTCGTTCGGGAAGTTCAATTACTGTCGTACTTTTCCATCCGAATATGGGGATCAATGTGGGTATCGACAGATATCAAATCCGGTAAGTGGTGGTAGATGGTCAACGCAATTCTCGCAAATGTGCAACCACCAGTGGTTAGGTCCGAGATATACCCCGCAGGTAATTGAGCAACGTGCGTTACAGTGCTTACAGCCGTTCGAATGGTGCTGGCACATCCGAATTCGCAAGCTCATGGCTACACTGGTAGCAAATCAAGATATAACTTTTGGTGACTTTGCAGTAATACCAGACCAGATCAAAACAACGGGTCAAACAATGTTGACAGTACATTCAATATCAGTTATGTTTGGAGGGACTTGTTCCAGCGTAACAGTCGGGGTTGGAGGTAGGCGATATTGGTAACAATAATGTGATATCGTAATCAGAACAAAGTGTTTCGAAGTTTGTAATGAGATGGTCAAGACAGGACAAGAGTCAGAGCTGGTTCAGTGTCATACTTGCTTTGCTATACAAGAGAATAAGTAAAGAGAGCAGAAAAGGAAATCCTCCAACACCTAACAACCTCTCTTTATATACACTTCGTCTGCCACCCTCAAATCATTTCTCATGCTCCGATGTACCATTCGAATATCTCCCCATGATCTTACACACCACCAACACAACTCATAATCGATATAACCATGCCACATCGTCTGATGTCTCAACACCTCAACCCACTTCCTTATCATAATACATTATACCGCCACCATCTGACAGCGTCCTCACGCCATTCCCTGGTCTATCAACGTCTCCCCATTTCCATAACACTAATTCCTTCCATACACCTGATTGCATTCATAAGTACCCTTCGACTCAACACTCATAACCCGAGCTGTGACAGTGATATAGCAGGTGGGCTTACATATAAAACTGTCCTTTCTTGATTGCATTCCCTCCTTTTCTAACCCATATATCCAGCTCATTGCTATAGCAGTGGGAAAGAGGACCAAACAGCTCAACATCTAGAGGTTGTAGAATGTGTGTACATTCTACAGGAAGGCAAATAGGGTGAATATTTCTTTCCAAGCAAAAATTGAAAAATTGCCATGTTAGATGAGAGCCATGCCCATCAAGGATTAGAATATGTGGCTTGCCCTTTTGCACTGTAATAGTTAGCATGAGCAGGAGGACAATCAAATGGTACAAACATCTTAATAGTATATTTTTCAAAGTTCTGTTCCACCCATTCCAGTCCCAATTTATTGTCAGTCCAGCCTTCAGTTGACCATGCAAATGTTGCTTGCTCTTTATCTTGCACACCAGCATACCATCCCAGTAGATGCTTTCCCCCCTTGTAGATATACATGGGTGGTATAACTCTGCCATCTGCTGGAATACACACTATAACTGTAACCATTTTGCGATTTCCATCCTGGGTATAGCAGGGATTCTTTCTACCTCTACAGCAAATAACCTTCACTTTGAGAGCCTGACCAAGTAGCAAGCCCTTTTCATCCATATTGTAAATGTTTTCTGGTTGTGCATTGAGCTTTCTGACAAGATTTCCAAGCTACAGTAACCAGTATTAGCTTAAAATAAATGTATAGACTAAAATGATATACCTTGTGAAAAAAGTCCTTTAAAATTGCAGGATCATTTGCATTAGCCCTTTGTCGATCTAGACATTGGCTCAACTTTGCAGCGATTGGAGGATGGCGGTTGAGAAAACATGTCATCCAGTGCTTACCAAGTTGTCGTTGCCAATGTGGGGGTAGAAGGGACATCGCAAATGCCTTAACCATCTTCACTTGCAACAGATATCCCAATTCATCTAGAGTCTCACAAAACCTGACAATTGATTCCTCCCCTTCCTGAGTCGGCAGCTGCTCCTTCTCATGTGCTTCGCTCGATGGCTGTGCTCCTCTAAGTCGGTCTCGCAAGGTTCCATATGGTATATCATATGTTGATGCAGTAGTGCAGATCGATGGTTCAAGACTTGAACAGTATGCATGTTTGGCTTCACGAATCTCATTCTCTCTGTCATTCGCTGCATCTCTGCACTTCACTTTACCCATGGTTGCATTTTTGCAGGGAGAGTGTGAAAATTTAGTTCGTGTGTAGGGTAATTGAATGTTACGCCTTTGGTGTTACAGTTATATTTCTGGGATCATATAGAATCACTCGATGATCCAGATATTGATACTTGATCCGAGATCACAAACTATCACTCGGATTTCTATATTAGATCTACCTTCCGGATTTGTTCACCTATTAGTCATATATCCATTACCAGACCTTTTTATCAACTGATCCACAATGACAGTCAAGCCAAGCGTGAAAATAATGTGTCTCATGTTTCGATCAGTACTGGTAGCAACTTCTCTATTCTCAATGGTCACTCCTTATCAGCAGGAAAGCTTATTCCTAGTCACCGACCAAATGACTATTTACCCATGCTCCAATGATTCATTCCTTGAGAGATGAGGTGTCGTCCATATCAGACCATCATGACATGCAGGGCCATATGAGAGATAAGTCATCACCCAATCATCGATATATAGGAGTCCTGTCGACTGAATGGACTTAAACAATTCAACCCTTATTTCGACCATACTTTCTGTACCTGGGCAAATAGGACATGGGATTCGTAGGTCTTGAGTGGTGCGGGATACCCTCAGTTGAATATATGGCAAAAGTACTTCGTTGCAGATCACTATATGTTTGGCTCCAATAAACCGGAGTCACATTAAGTATTTTGTCATTTGCCAAGATTGTTAAACTGTTACGTACCCGGTGGGTATATGAGAGGGCACTCTCACTGGCTCTTGGTGAGGTGAACGAATTTGTTGATAATTGGCTTCAGATAAGCTCGTATCCATACGAGGTATTGCCAATAGCAATTATGTCACAAGACGAGCATATTACCTTGATGACATATATAAAACTCCTGTGAGTTAGAACATGACTATCAATGGTAGAGGTAAAGGATGTTGAGGCAGTTACGTATGAGAACTCCGAAGCAGGCTTTGGCAGTCTTTGGATTGTTAAGGGTGTTGATTGTCTGATATATACTCAGCGATACCGACATGGAGGAAGGACATCGATAACAATATCCAGAATAAGATCCAGCAACAGATATCCATTGACCTTCTCAACCTGGACGTTAAGCCTCAACATTATTCCCATGATTTATCTATTAGTTCTGATTCACAGTCAACAAGGATACTTCTCCTTCGAAGTCCAGAGTTGTACATTCATTGGTCAGTTCTATATCATGGATATATCTGTCACTCTTTGTACTTGTTCATTCTTAGTACCTTCGCGAAAGCAAGTCGTTGATTCTAAAGAGAGCAAGACGATACTATGGAGTCCGAAGGAACTCCGAGGATCAACCTGATAGCACGGTGATTCATAGGATACTTCTGTCACGATATGTTAGGGGTTCTCCCTTATTCGAGATATTGATACTGGTCTACTTCGAGATCTACATAACGGGTTCTATAATACCATCTAGTACATACCACCGATCTCAAATGAAGTGGTAAGCTGCCATACGTTTGATCGTCAGTGGGAGATTCCATGCCTCGTGTCGATTTAACTACGAACCTCACTGCTGGCGGATTCATTGAAAGTTCACACACTACAGTAGAAGTACTTTGATGATGCAATAACCTTGGCCAGTCGATAAGCCTTCAAGGCTTATAGTGATGCCAGTTATTTCTTACCACACTCATTCAAACTATGCTAAGGGGACTGGATGCGGCAGTTCCAGGAATGCGACTGACATGTCTGGCAGACGATAGCGAATATGCAATTACACAGGACCGCGAGCCAATCCCTTGTGGAGCGGAACAACTCGTCTACTCCCCAGTCAAAGAGAACAGTCCCGGCCTGAGTATGGTGTGTCTGATTGACGAAGAGGTCAGGCAAGCTCAATAAGCCCCGATAAACCTCCGACTTCCTGGCAGGGAACCAACAAGTCGGGTCTATTACTATCAGTTCAATAATACTGGTGTGATACGTCAAGTCAAATGTCAACAGAGCAATGGTGGGTCGCCACATAAGTTTCTGAAACAGATAAGCCAAATAGCCTATATGGTGAAGGTTGAGTCTTAATTTATTAAGCAATCTGTTTAAAGCCCTCCAAATAACCACATCAGGCGATGGAGAGGATTTGACTATCCAAAACAAACGAGTTGCAACATATCTAGGTTGAAGTTACGGTTTGATTAAATCTTATTACGGATGATAACCCAAGAAGGGAGCGTAACACTTTAAATCAAATTCGTAATTTCATGATAACCTTTGGGATGTGTGGTCATCAATCAAAGAGCCCGGCTCTTAATAAAAGAGTATTCTACAATATGCCAGATGAGATCATAGCGAAGGTTCGGACATAATCTTCGGTAGTCCAAGATGGGCAATGAAACAACGACATAGCTCCGGCTTTGGAATGGTAGCCCCACAGTTCCAAACGATACCTACCTGCGAAAGACATAGCTGAAATATTATTAAGTTTCAAGTTCTTATTTTACTATTCTTATCATTATCAAGGATATTAGTATTATCTATTAGGATTGTACACGGTTCCCCCACCCCATGACTGAACGGAAGTTTGATAATAATTACAACATCATTGTGTGTGCTTTCTCTCTACTAATAACACATTTCGTGGAAGAAGATAATATCTTTGCCGCCCAATGTATTTGGTGGTTAGCAAGTATAATCCAATATACCAAGATATTCAAGTTCTATCTTGAATATCAAATATTCCCATGAGTATATGTTAGGGATTGTGTAGTGACACCACTTCCAAAGAAAGTACCTGAGGAAACGTTGATCCCAGATTCCAACATTCCTGAAATACAGTTAGAATCAGATATGGATGACTGATCTGAGACAATAAAACAAGACGTTGCAGAAGCGCGGAGCATTTTGCCAAATGTTCAAAGGACGCACTCCGGTAGAATTGTTAAACCAGTTCATCTTTCAAATCAAGAATTACGGAACAGATATCCTGTAAGAAGTCAGCAGCAGCTAAATAGTCTCCGCGTATCATTACTGAAGGACGGCTTAATATTGTATGCCGGGATTGAAAGGTTGAGTAGAATTGACATCTACTATTGAGTCTGTGAAAGACAAGGATTTAGGGAGATTACACTCAAGACGTAATACTGCCGATAGTATCTGAATGCCAGATTCATCAAGGAATTACGAAGAGGGATTTTGGGAAGATACGTGTCAATTCTGATTGCACTATCAACAGGCAATATATTACCGCCACAATATTATTTAATCATCGAGATCAATTACATGAACATACCTGCGATATTAATTAATCACCGAGATTAATTATACAAATACACTTTATGATATTAATTAATCACCGAGATTAATTATTCAAACACTCATTATGATATCCATCATTCAATGGGATTAATTATATGAGTCATATGTATTTTCAGTATTGCCGCACATCACGATACGATTTAGTTGCTATCTACTTAGAAATATCCGAAACCACCATACATATTTGTCCTCTTTGCATATCTGATCTATACAGATTTCCAATACACCTTGTCTGGGGATACACATAAGATATTACGATAAGAGCTACGGCTGAGTGCCCGTAGTACTTGCTTAAGTATCACGGGATACTTGTGTATAAGTATAGTTACTTAGGTGGATATGACCCCATAACAGGATACTCTTGAGTCGGCACTACTCCTTCTGCTGAGGCGAAACTACTTTGCTGTTTCTTATGGACAAGTCAATACTTGAAGTCGTTGCATTCTTGGATAGACAGTCCGCGAGTATAAGTGCCGGTTGTTTAGACGATACTTTAGCATCTGATAGACATCTGAGAGTCCTCATCATAGTGTGGTGGTTTAGAGGATACTTCATTCAGTCTCTCCTCGAGTGGTGTGCATCAGCAATTGATATCGTAAGACAATGCTCTTAATGTCGACACTCTCTATCAGGATCGGAGATCAGAACAGTCACCTTGTTCTCTTTGGGTGTTAATCCTTAAATGCATCCTGAGTGAAGCCTTATTCATCATCTTCTTTATCAGTTTGGAACTCTTTAGGGACTTTTATTGATTAGGACCTAGGGTGAATCTCCCGGTGTTACATTAAGCATCCCTGCTTCTGGTGCTTGTGTGCTTTTTGTGTGATCGGTTGCTGGTTGTGGGCAGTTACACCATAAATTACATTAGTGACCTACACAGACTGTACTAGAAGTTTTTTTTTGTTTTTTGTTTTAATTATACTGTATTCACTCTAATTAGAGTATGACAGTCCCTTTATCCCCCCCACCTCCGGGCAGGCCAGCTAGATGATTGAGCTCTGCTCCTGCTACCCATCATCCCCTTCTGACAAAAGAAAGCAAGCATCTGAAACATAGTCAAAACAGTATACAAAGGAAAAGGGATGAAATCAGGGAGAGCGCGTAGGCTCTTATTCCTCCACCTGTTGACTTCCGGGTCATGCCCCTTCGTCCATTTTGGGCAGCAAATTCCTGACATCAGTGGCCGCCAGGAAGTCCATCACGGATTTATGTCACTTCTCCATGGAAATCACCTGAGAGACTAGCATGTGTCGGCATCGGCCTGCTCTCCTCCCAGTCACTTTTCGCACCTCTTTCTGGAGCATTTTCTTTTGGTATTCCCATCGGCTACAGAGGCGGAAGAGATGTTCTCACGTCTGGGCCACCGTCCTCCCTCCTTTGCCGCACTACCAGCATTTGTCTTCATCTTGGTTGCGGAACCCTTTTAGGTATGTGCCCACTGGTGCGTGTCCGGACTTCGGTCAGTTGAACCAAGCTTCCAGACGCTTCACACTGTTCATTGGGATGGGTCTCTGGCTTCCAGCTTTGCCTTTCAGCCTATAGCCATGATGCTTACTGCATTCATCAGCCTCCCACTCAGCCTTTGCTGCCATCTTTGCTTTGGAGATTCGTCTTGTCCTGTTCACCACCAAGGTGGATACTCGCTCTCGTACTGTGCCTGCTCTGCGGCCCTCTCTTGGTAGATTCGCTCGGCGATCTGCTTCCTCATTTCCTGGGATGCCAGTGTGTCCTGGGACCCAGTGGATTTTTGTCTCTATGCCGGCTTTGTGGAGAGTCCTTGCACACTGGTTAATTGATCTGGCTAGATGCTGCCCAGGCCAAGGTTCCAGGTGCTCCATTTGTCGAATGGCTGCCTGCGAGTCGCTGAAAACAGCTACCTTGGTTACTCCATGTATCTGCAGTGTGTCCCTTTTCTTTACTGACTCCCGGAGTGCGAGTCCGATGGCCCACAGTTCTGCATCGTAGACCTCCATTCGTCCGGTGCCGAGGTGGCTGCGGAAAACTGTACTAGAAGTTCTATTATAGGCGACTCTGTATACAAGAAGGGCTGGTGTTATTAGCCGGATATGCTAGAGTTGATTTGTCTCGGCAACTTTCCTTTAAAAAAAAAACGGCCCGAAATAGGCAATAAACCCACGATATATCACTTGATGCATCCATTTCCTCGTATGTTACGATATGGAAGTTGGGGAGAACCGTGTGCGTGTATTCTATGGTACAGAGAAACGAGAGAAGGAGAAAGACTCGAGATATATGCAGGAGGCATCGGCTCCTGCAGGAGGACCGTGTATCAGACCTGTAACATCGTATGTTACAATAGTGAGATAGAGAAGTTTAGTTTCTTAATCGAATCTACGCGGGAGCTTGTATGTGTTGCATATGTTCCGCTCCATACGTGACCCGTGCCCGTTTGCGAATTCCAATGACCGGTTTGCGAACCTGTGCCAGTTCACGAATGGAAGAACAATATACCACCTTGTTAGATTTCTTGTTAGATTAATGCATACTGCAGAGAAATTATGCAACCTACTAGTCCATATATATGCTAATCAGGGCTTAAGCAAAATATTTAAGCAATGATCACCAATGCAGTGAGTGTGTATTGGAAGAAAGCTCAATTACTGTATCTTACCACAAGAGTTCGAACGATTATGATTTTAATATATTGCGGCTTTAGACTACTTATAGAGCTTTTATAGTGGGAGACACCGCTCGTACACAGTTACAATAAGCGTTGTATAGGGTGCAGACTGTGCGGACATTTCGAAGCAGAAGCTGCTGTGATAGATCGCGCAGTCTTACTTCAAAGAAGTTCGGTATTTGGTGCCAGTTCGCAAACATTTCCCCGTTTGCGATCCTTAGCCAGTTGGTGAATGGGTCAGGAATATCGCGAACTTTCCTCACCAGTTTGGGATCGGGTGCGGTCGCTGGTAGGACGGAACACATATATGCATGGAACAAAGAAACTCCTGTTTGTGTGCGTGACTGCTTTCTACAGCTCTTCATATCTTCTCACGCGAGAGCCAAGACTAGCTCTTTACTGAATACAATCATCTCAAAGTAACAGCATGCTCTTATATACGGCATTACGTATGCTTTGTATGCATGCATGCGCACCCAGCTAGAATCTCCAGCTAAGTCCCAAATAACCATCAGCCCATAAGCCTTACAGAGGGCGGTGATCCATATATGCAACATGGTAGTTACCACCAGAAAAACCCTCGGGTTGTGCAATCAGCAATTTCTTATAAGAATGCTCATAGACATTCTGCCCAGAACTAAAGAAGTTACATAGGCAGTGCCATCCGAGTACGGTAATCCCGCACCATTTCCTTACAGGGGCTGTTGCGTATCTCTCAACAATATTAATTGCGCATGCCCCGCTTCACAGAATATAGAAGATCGTACGACCCACTAAATTTCCTCATCCTCCATCTCCGGCTATCAACCATGAGCAGAGCCCTCTTCTCCACTGCAGCTCCCTACAACCTTCTCCGCCGACTTTACAGTGTCTACTACTCTGGTTCTATGAGCAGTTACAGCCCACAGCACGGCTTCTTCGCCGGTGACCCCAATTCTGGATAATAGACGACTACGACGCCAAAGTGATAATCTGCGATCAACGTGATCCGCAAAACGATAACCCGGCACCCTTCGTCTCTGTTACAACTTCTGCAGAGGTGGCGCTAAACCGTGCGGATCGCGGAGAGTTACAAGTACAACCGCAGGTACCGTGGGTCAAGGTTTTCGTGATTGATCACTGATTCCGAATACGTTCACTTTGTGTGCCGCGACCTGGCGGGGTTCTTCTCGAAGCATTTCTCAGGGGCTTTTCTCAGCTCACCTTACCTCCCTACAGTGCGTTCGATTCTCCTATTTATTCTTCGTCTAATATTATTTTACAATATGTATAGGTCCATGCCTGCACAGTTTTTTTTACTTATTCTACTTTGTTGCGGTTACGGTGTTGTGTTTCGAAGTTGAAAAATCCAATTTAACGGTTTAATCAAGCCTAGCTTCCATTACAAGAGACCAATGACCCTACGGATGTTTACTCGACACATTCGGCCGAGGGTAACGCATTCTTAGTCCAATCCTTATCTAACTGTTGAACCTAACGAGGGAGTGGGGGAACTTACGGTGGTTTAGTTCCAACATGGCCTATGTTAAGAGAGCTTGAGATTCGATTGACGTTGATGAAACTTTGGCGTGAACATGCATGGGAATGATGTGTGGAAGTCGCCCAGCGGAAGCCAGCCGGGTAACATAGTTGATACCATGACTAAGCTTCGGGACCCGGGTTAAGCGCGAAAGCTGAAGTTAAGGGCCATACTATAAAGCGCCGGTGTATAATGGAGGTGGGCACATGCGCGCATTGAAAGCGGAAGTCTTGAGATACTAGGGTCTTCACCAGGTATTGAGGGAGATTTTTGATCTCACAAACCAGCGCCCCTTCCTAAGGAGCGGAGCGAGCGTCAAAGTCTGGGCACGAGATCAGGAGATTTTCACACGGTGGAAAAAGTATCCAAATCTAGCTCCCAAAGTCCCGATTTCGGATCCTTGGTATTCGATTACGGATACAATCCCACACTACACAAAAAGTTAGCAATGTATTTCTCAGGTATTCTATGACACTACAACTTAGAAATTTACACTGCGCGATAATTGGCTGGTTTGATGTTACACGGACAAGGGTTCACTTATCATTCCCCTACGTTAAACCTACCCGCCAACGACACCAACGTCTTGACCTCTCCTCACCACAACCATGCACTTCCTGCATCTGCTTTTCCTCCCCGTCGCTGCTGCGGCCCCAGCTTCCTCCTGGCGGGAACGCTCGATCTATCAACTCCTCACCGACCGCTTCTCATTAACCAACGGGTCTACGACCCACCCCTGCGACACTAGCGCACGACGGTACTGTGGAGGTTCGTACCGGGGAATAATAAACCAGCTTGATTACATCCAAGGGATGGGGTTTACCGCTGTGCGTTCCAAAATCTACAGGGTGCGGGCTTTACTAATCCACAGAAGATGTGGATCTCTCCAGTGGTCAAGAATATCGATGGTATGACGGGGTGGGGTGAGGCGTATCATGGATATTGGGCGCAAGATATAAATCAGTTAAACCCGCACTTTGGGACGGAGGGGGAGTTGAAGGAGCTGAGTGATGCATTGCACGAGCGGGGGATGGTAGGTTTCTGGGTATTTATTCCTTCTAGTGGAAAAAATGCTGAGGATATGAATAGTATTTGATGGTTGACGTCGTGCCTAATCATTTTGGACATGCTGGGCCGGTAGAAGGGATGGATTATGGTAGGTATGGAACACCATTTAATACCCAGGATGCGTTCCATGATTTTTGCTGGATCACGGATTATGAGGATCAAACGATGGTCGAGAATGTTGGTGCGTCTTTCTCGGAACGGAGACGAAAGCGCTAAGAATGCGGCAGTGTTGGCTAGGGGATGAGAGAGTTGCGTTGGCGGACGTTAATACGTCTCTACCTTGGGTGCAGGAGGAGATGAATAGGTGGGTAAAGGAATTGGTGGAAACGTATCAGAGTATGTTCATCTGAATATTCGTCATGTTAAAATCTACGCCAACACACGCTGACACTGGGATAGTTGATGGAATCAGAATTGATACCGCAAAGCATATGGGCAAGCCCTTTCTCTCTAGTTTCGCTTCGGCTGCCGGAGTCTACTCACTTGGAGAAGTATACCACGCAAGCCCTGCATACATATGTCCGTATCAGAGCCACATTGACGGAGCGCTGAACTACGCTATGTATTATCCCCACATCATGCTACCAACCTTACTAACGAGTTCAGGTATTATGCTATCACGCAGGCTTTCCAGTCTCCGGAAGGCAGTATCTTAAGGCTCATCGCCACATTCATTGCCATACGCAATCTCTGTGCCGTTCGTCTCCATTTTCCCGTCTCCGCTATTTGTGCTGAGCGAAAAACAGGACCCAACACTCCTCGCGACTTTCTCTGAAAACCACGACCAGCCGCGGTTCGGCTCACTCACAACCGACCTCTCGGTTCGGCTCCGCGTTCCCCCTCCACACATCTACTAACTACCCAGCTTACAAAAAACATCATAACCTTCACACTAATATCCGATGGCATCCCTATCATCTATGCGGGACAAGAGCACCAATTCGCCTCTAACCGCGACCCGTTAAACCGGGAAGCACTCTGGCTCACCTCGTTCAGCCGGTCTACGCCACTCTACGCTCTGATCTCCACCCTCAATCGATTCCGAAACTTCGTTTCCTCTAGCTCGGACACATACATCCCGGAGATATCGCGGGTTATCTATATCTCCGCCTCCACGTTTGCACTGCGAAAAGGCGCGGCGGTTAGTGTGTTGACTAATTCTGGAGAACTGAGTGGGGAGAGATGGATTTGGATGACGGGGACAGGGTGGAGGGAGGGAACTTGGGTTGTTGATGTGTTGAGTTGTTATGTAGTGAAGGTTGAGGTAGGAGGCTCGGTGGAGGTGAGGATCAGCGCGGGTGCTCCGAGAGTGCTTTATCCACTTCGTGAAATACAGGAGAGTGGGATTTGCGGGGAGATTGTTATACCCGTTAGTAGACCGTGGGGCGAAGTGATAGCGAGCTGGGTAAGGAGATGGAAGCGTTGGTTTGTATTGGGGGGTTTGGCGGGAGGGAAGTTGGGATTATAAAGAATTCGAGTGATATTTCGTGTCACGCTAGGGAACCTGTACAACCTTTCCGAATTAAGTTGTTACTGGGTCTAATGATTAAAGCATCTTTCAGCTTGGCCAGCTCTAACCCACGTTCTAAAGCATTTATTTTCTCTTCTCTCCTATCCTCCTCCTGCACCCTCAATAAACCAAACCAACATGCCACAACCCGAGACTGACACCACCAGCAGACCTACCAATGTGGATATCGCTGCTTTTCCTAGCAACAGGAACCTCTCTTCGCCACCGCCGACCCCGCTCGTCTCCTCGGCCAATATGGTGAGCGCTCCTTCCTTAGAAAGCGAGGAATCAACGGACTGTAGCTCTTCGATCGACTACGAAATGGAACTTTCGTCTCCATCTTCATTCATGCCTTCTTCTCCCGAAGAGATGGAAATCTCGTCGCCAGCCTCCCCCTACCCCCCCGCGCCCACTTCAGCATTGGAATGGACTACAGACGAGCTCCAAGTGTATATGGACTGCATGCTCCCTCTTTCGTCGCCACGCTTTTCCGTGCCTTCTGAGGAAATAGAAATCTCGTCGTCGCCCCCCGCGTCGCCCGAGAACCCTACTCCAGCAACCAAAACTCCTCTCACCGCGATGCCTACCGCCCAGCTTCAGGCGTTTATTGACCGCATTCGCGATGATAAGTCCGCAGATTCATCTAATCCGGCCATCAACGCTCGTTGGGCAGTGGTATCCTATATCCTCAAGCATGGGATCTCTAGCCCAAAGAAGTTGGACAGGTCCTATGTCACTGTAGCCCTCCTCCCACCATGCACACGGCGCTTCGCTAACAGAGCCAGAAATCCACGTACGACTACATCATCCCTCTTATCTGCAAAGCCTCAACTTTCGAAGCCGAAGCTGTGTTGGCGCTTCTTAAGACTAACACGCGCTTCCGTGACCTGCGACACAAGCATAAGACTGCTGAGCAACAGTTGAATAACAACTTGAACGAAGTGCAGAGCGAGATGAGGATATTGGAGGATGTGGCTGACGGGGTGCAGATGCAGCTGGGGAGGCTGTACAAGGAGAAGGAGAAGGCGGAGAGAAAGCAGTTTTTGCTGGCGGATAAGCTGTGGAAGCTTGAGGAGAGGTCGTAGGGTGGTTGCTATGATTTGGGAGGGTACGAGGTTTGGGGGTTGTTGGTGTTTTCTTGTCCGTGCCTGTAGGCGGGCAAACGATGGGTACTCTGCTTCTGCTGTATGATCCATGATCCATGATCCATGATAGTTTCATAACATAGCTGTTTGTGATCGTTGAAAGGCAGTGCCCAAGAGTTTGCATTGAACACGAAATCGGATCAGACGCGGGCCAACCCCGAGCTCGGAGACCTATCCACGACCGCGAACAGAGATGGCTATGGTTGCCCAGAGATCGATCAGAGCTGTTATGGCATTTCAGGTTGACCCGGCTGGTCTCTGCGCACGCATGACGTTATGTTTCTAGGATGTTGACAATCCCGAGAATCTCTCGTGCCCAGTGGAGGCGAAGAAAGCGTGCTCGCAAACTCGCCCGTCTCTGGACACACTGGACACGAGAGAAACTCCGAGAGCAATAGACAGCGTCATGCTCCTTCTGCATCTCTTAACTCCGAACGAATCGACAGCCTAAAACTTTGCTAGCTACAAGCCGAAACACGCCAGCACGAAGGCAATTGAAATATATTGACGAACTAGGACTTCCAACCGCTACAGTCCTGATTCAAAGGTTTCTAGCCAGACGCCGCGGCCGGATGTAGGTTTGCAGATGACCTGCAGGCGCTAGGCGACACTGAGTATGAAGTATGTCACGAGAGCCGCGTGAGGGGCCAACGAGCTATGTGATGCAGAGTAACCGCCGGTGGTATCAATGCAATTACTGGGAGAACGAATACGCAATTGCCCCGCCAACTGCAATTAATATACCTAGCAGCTCTGTCCAACCGAACCCCTTTGCCTGCAGTATCCATCCGGCAACCAATATTATCACCGTTTTTAGGTGACTGGCCACGTTGAACTTCTATTCGTCAGCAACGTCCATGACCAGTACACGCGATGTCAAACACTTACCGTAACCGCCGAAGTCTTCCCAATAATCAGAAACTGTGTCAAATTCACCACCATCGCCGTGACACCCGAAAACCCAATTGCAACCCAAACCCTCACATCCAGTTTTCGCCGTCGTCCGCTCCGATCGTAGCTGTGCCAGCTGCTGTCGATCGGTGAAAGGTATGAGCATGATGATCGTGAGCATCCCCAAAGACAGGTACGACTGATTGAACAATAGCTGTGCGCTATTGACTCACTCCTGCTTTGTACCAATCCAGGTTTGGTAGATTGGTGTGGAGATAAAAGCCGCCGTGGCGACAAACACACCCAGAAGCGTAGTTTCTGTCGAGCCTTGGCGTGTCATTGCGACACCTATGCATATTGCTCCGAGTGCTCCGACGACGATTTTCGACACCGTCGTGCCCGCAATGAAATAGTTGAGCACCACCACCGTCGGCGTTGTTAAGATTTTGGCGATTTGATAGAAACCAAGCGGATTCAAAGCGAGAGATAAATTGTTGAGAATGATCCATATTGTAAATGTCACCGATAAGGGAAGAACCGTCGAAACATCGAGATATATCCGATCAAACAGCCGGCACGGGTGGAGAGATGCGATGAAAAGAATACTAAACGTGCAAAACACATGTCAGGCTGTGAATGAAAATTAGAGCGATTGTAGTCTGGGGAAGGAGAAAATGTATTTGTTGAGAACGACAAGGAAACAGGTTGAGATGGTGTTAAGGCCGACAATAGAAAGTATGAGATTTTCTCTCTTCAATATGGGCGGCGTAGCTTTTTCATTAATATCTGGATCTGTGTCTATCGTAGGGTATTTGTAATCCCAATTTTCGGCGTCCGGGATTTCTTTCAAAAGAATGCTGCAGTTGGAAGAGGTATTGTCGTCAGTGTCATCCAAGGACGCCAACGCCTGGTAAACTTCTGTCGGTGAAAGTCAGTTCAAGTGGGGCGAGGGCTGTATAGAATGGTGAATACCCAATGGCTCAGCCTGAGCTACACTGTCCAAGGCAGTCTTGAGACACTCATCTAATCCGCGCGCTGAGGGGGTTTCGGTCTGTAGCAGGCAGAGGCAGCTCTTCTGCACTCCATGATCCTATATACAATAACCCCAAGAGCTAACTAACGCCGAGACCACAAATTCTTACGCGCCAGCGAGGGTTCGGTCTCTTAGAACGCTAGGCAGATGTCAAGCCTGTCGCAAGCAACTAGTTAAGTACCTAAAACCGAGGAATAACTTACTCAAATAGACGCATACTGTATAGTCTTTGGTATACCAGTAATCTACTAGGAGCGTAACTAGAGTATACAGAATCAATTTAAGACTATTCAGATACGATTTTCTTTACTAAAGAATTTCCCACCGAGCGATTTCTGATATCACTGTACCCTGAAACGATAAGAATTAGTCCATGAGGAACGCTATTGGTGTATTCAAGATTCGAAGATAGGTATGTTCCGCCTTGCAAGTGTCTTGAAATTCCTTGAAGGATTGCGCGGCAGTTTCAGGCATAAACTAAGTTAGTAAGTACACTACTACCGTGCATCTTGGGGACTGAAAGGATTGAAGAAGTCATAAGTGATAAATCAACTGAGCTCCTTCTAACTTCCGATACAATTTCTCAACTTCCACTCCAACCTACGTCATGCCCCTTCCTCGTAACTTCTGGTCGTCTGGCACCGGCTCCCTGCGGCAACGTTTCTCGCTCGCGACGATTATTAGCGTCTCATTGATCTCAATCATAACAATCCTCCTCCTCCTTTCATCCATATATTAACACGCCCATCAGAGCTATGTTCCACCCTTGCGACAATATCCGGGGGATCCTGCTACAAACAGGGTGCTTATTCTTTACCAAAAGACAACAAGGGGACTAAAGACTATGGATTTCATGAGGATTGGCTAGAGAAGACAATTGCAAATCGAATAGAATACGCTGATTACCACGGCAAGTTATATATCCATTCACGGAAAAAAGTTCCTTTAGCTGATATAGAGAAGGGTACAATTCATGTGGACGAATCTTGCGGATTATAAGGATGTGTTTAATGTTCACCCTCAAAGGGCTAAAATCGGTAAACATTTCAAAACCAATGATTCCTGCATGACAGCGAATAACTAGATACAGCGGGTCTCCACGATGCTTCGACATGCATCCAGAAGTCGAATGGATATAGTTGTTAGATTCTAACTCCATTATGAATTCCACTGTGAATCTATGGGACTATCTGCTCTCACCGGAAGCACTTATAAGAGAGGTCAAGTCGCAAGGCGAAATCTGGTTTGGCGGAACCAAAATGCTTCCAGAGCATGACAGAAGGGTTAAGACGCCAAAAGCCGTGGAGCCTGGCAATATTTACCTCATAATATCAAACGACTCCAATGGTTTCAGTATGTTCTTTCTACATGGGAGCGTTGACCGTGGCTAATAAGGAATACAGCACGGAAGCTTCTTCATAAGACGAAACGCCTTCATGTCTGCATTTGTCGACCTGTGGCACGACCCTTACTTGGTCCGAAATAAGTAAGCCTCCGCCTCGAATCCCAAACACATTTTCTAGTAGCTCACAACCAAATTCTTAGATTTACATTCAACGAGCAAGACGGTCTCGCGCATTTAATCATCACACATTCGCATATTGTGAAACATGTTAGAATCGTTAACCAAAGTCTGATAAATATATATCCTAGGGAGTACCAAGAAGTGACTTTTTGGTTCATTTTGCTGGGTGTCGGAATTCAGCGAAGGATTGTGATAAAATGTTTGTGGATTTTTGGAACCGGAGGACTGCAGTTAGCTCAGTGGAGATCGTACCAAGACACCGCTAATAAGATTGACCAGCCGCGACAGAGAGGATGAACGCTTGCACGGCACGATGTCCATACGGTGAGGAGGGACTGGACTATGCTGGTGGTAGATATATGCGTACTTCTGGTATATATGCGGTAATGCTTGTATATACCGAGATTAAAGATGAGTTCGGGACGTTATCGAAGCTTATGTACCAGGTCCCGTCACTATGGTATGAGGGGCAGGCGTGAGAGCTTAGACGTTATCTGCAGTTGTCGTATTGTCTATATGGTATCGGTAAGCTTACCGGGACAAAGGTTGGGCTTCAATGAATGCTAGAATACACTAGTCTATTCTCGGACTAGCAAACACCATTACAACTTTTCTGCTGCAGCAGAATATCGTGACATTCATCACTTCTCTGTGTGTTTCCCCTCTTTGCAGAAAGAAGATTTTTGGGTTCTACAGGTTGATACAGCCGCTACAGCTACATAATCGATATCTCCATCCTCTCCAATACCGTTTCGGTAGCTCGTATAATCTGGACGTCAAGTTTATCGAAGGGAATTGCAATGAATGTGGTATGTAGCTAACAAAACTTCCGGTGGAAAATTCTCCGCGTGGATTACCGGACTTCGGTCAGAATCCCCATTTCCGCTAAAACCCGAAACACTAACTCGTCCATTCACGCTATTAGTAGCCAACCACAATTACAATCCGAGAATGACATATCTATGTATTCTCATACAACATTCTCGACAGCCAAGGAGGTACTATACCGGCAGATGAGTTCGTACAAGCGCCAGATTTTGTGTGAATACGGCTGTACTCAATATGACGACTCCGGCGAATGTATTATACTTACTGAGGTAAAATGACAAGGATTGATGCTAGAAGAGATTCCTTACCACACTATGGTCCATACCTCATCTCCTTTTATGTGTTCCTCCATCTCTTGTAGCCACCCTCGATCTGTGGAATGAATATATTGGGAAGGTTCGTTGTCATTTGCTAAGGTGAAAACTTCTCCAACCAGTCGAGCAAAACGAAAACAGCGAGAGCAGCCCGTAATGTAGATGAGGGATGGCTCACTCAGAGAAGAGGACGATGAAGCCATGTGAGCTAGAAGAGATCCAATCGAGTGTTGTATCGAGGAGGACAAGATTAAACCGCTCCCTACACTGCCAGGAACGTGATATGCAATTGCTAAGACGCAAATATTATCTGAATATCACCAGCCCATACCGTCAAAACCGAAACTCGTTCTTCATGTATCAAATCACTCTTGACCGTAATGACATGCCTTTTCACAAGTCTTATCAATTACCGTCATGGATCTTTCTCTCATCAATATTCAAAGATAAGTATTTATTCCGATGTAGCCAAAAGCTGTTAGTTCGTGACATTCTTGACATGGGATATGTCAGTCACGAATCAATTATGATTGGCATTCGGCATCCCGGAATCCGAGACCGAATACATGTGCCATGTAATAGAATTGTTCAATACAATTAATCATACATTCAAAGGATACTCCTAACTAAATTGCAACCAAAATCTACAGTTATCTTCTGCACTGCAAGTCTACAACCCAAACACTCTAAGCCTAACTCGCGGTCACATACATTCACCAATAACACTTGCTCTAATCACGAATTAAATAAAGATGGCTGCTGCCGGAAACATTCTATACACCGAATCTCCTGATGTTACACTGACACCGTTAGTTGACATTGGCACTGCTGGCTACATTGCGGCCGGGGTCATTCATAGGGTTCCTATTGTTCCTCTAGCAGCTACTCCTCCTATCGTTCTTCATTTTTATCTTCGCGCCGCCTACTACGCTGCAGACCGTGGTTGTTACTGCAGCTCCGGCAGCTGCAGCTCATCTTCCGCAAGCTCAAGTCAGTACACCCCCGGTGCACGTGCCAGCTGCCAGCATGCCCTCGCTTCTTCAGCTCCAGCTCAGGCTCCTATAACACGCGGGAATATACGCGAATATATACTTAACCGCCAGCCTGAGAGGGTATGGAGAAGCACGTCGGACTATGATTGAATACGGATATTTCCAGTCTAGAGATATAACTCTAATAACAATAAGTAAATAAACAATCTAATTCCAGACAGTGATATATATCCAAGAAGTGCATCGTCGGTTCAAAAAGATTAAAACCCTCCGTCTTCCCTAAACACCAGCCAACTCAACAGCGCTGACGTCTCTCTCCTGCAATTTCCTCCTCTTCCTCTCCGCTCGAAAACTACTCTCCTCGCCCACCAAAACCTTCCCAGGGTGTACCCAATGGAATCCCCAAACCGCAAACAACATCATGACGGCATCCAACACATAAAACGCGACCTCATGTGTGACGAGGGGGCCAGGATACGGGCTCGCAAACTCTGCGATCCTAAAGATGGAGCGTATACAGATGCACACGCAGCTCACATTCAAGACCCGCATGAAGGCTACCCATCGTTCGTTTCCTGCGTTCCCAAACTCTGCACGGTAGTCGATTTCGAAGCGGATTGACATGACCATGAAGATACTGAACAATACAAGTTGGAGACACTGTCCGCCGATCAGGATGTTGGTGCCGACTTTGAAGTCATGGGGAGAGGGGTTATCGCCTGTGAGGAACATTGAGCCTGAAAGTTGCACAACGAAAGAGAAGATATCGCCCAGGACGAAGAGGAGCGTTATGCGTCGAGCTGAGAGACCCATGCAGCGTTTTGAAGGAAGAAATACATTGATGAGGCGACCGAGAGACATGTAGTCGAAGGCAGCAATCCAGATCGGGGCGAGAACGATGAAGGTGAGCATCGGTGCCTACATCCGTTAGTAGAGCTGAGTCAGGGAGCTAGGGGACGCAACGAACATATAGCGCAACACTGGTTGGGTTATCAATTGATGGAATACGAAGGGCGAACCCAATGAACTGGAGGGCAAACTTAGCTAGCCCCAAATCAGGAAAGGCTCCGGACTAACCTCCCAGGTGCATCCCATAACGAGAACCCAAGCGTACCATTTCCGGTACTGGATCATTTGTACAAAGTGGTAGACTGTAGTGATAAGCCATAGGATCGTGAAGAGGATTGCAGCTCCCTTGGATGGGTTGTATCTAAATGGTTCTGATTAGAAAACGTGATGCTTTGGGAATGGAAACGGCGAAGTACTCCCAAACGTTATCGTCGTCTACTCCAGAGTCAATTTTAAGCAGTGTGTGTGATAGTGCTAGTTACTCACTATTATTGCTATTGTTGTTTGCCATTGTTGACCTTCTTTAACTCTTGTAATAACAGCAAGTGTCAGTAAAGGGGCCTTGGATCACGATAGGCTGGTAGTGTTAACTGTGCTGTGTTAAGAAAGCGAGATTGTCAGATCTTAAATGCCTCTACTCCTCGTTGCTTTCGCCATGTAGTGGCTTTGTGCTCAAGTAGTAGTGTAGAATCTACTCACCCAAGACATGTGGAAGATTATTCCCCCGCTGGCATTCAGATTCGTCATCTTACTTGTCACAGCCTCGTACCCCGAAACAGTAATGCATTCGCTCTAACATACAGCCATCACCGGGCGAAATCCGCTACCGTTTTTAGATTATGTTTCTTTCTCCCATGTTAGTCGAAGGTTGACGGAGACAAAATGGGAAGAAAGTAAGAAAGAAATTATAAAGTTGGGGAAGAAGTCAAAGCACAGTTACCGGTATGATTTGGTGAAAAGGGGGGGTAACAGTGCGGTGATGGAAGCCAAAAAGACGATTGCGGCGAGGTTTTATCAGCTTAAGTCAGGACATGCACTGATAGCGAAATACCTATTGTGGATCGGAAAAAGAAGGGATATGAAATGCTGGTGGTGTGGGCATGAATATCAGACAAGAGACCACCTTTTTAAGTGGTGCAAAAGATGGAAACGAGAACAAAAAAGGCTTTGGGTGGACGGGCAAGAGGGGGAGGATGGGTATGAGGGCGTTGAAAAGGTGTTTAAAAAGCCAAAGATTTCATTGCCAATGTCTCGTGTTTTTGCAGAAGAAAAATGTTCGCAGGCTCTGATGGATTTCTTATCTTGTACAGATGTCAGCAGAATTAGCGGAGTGGTGGAGGAGGCGGAGAACTCAGATCACGAGGAGTCAAGTGATGGGGGGGTGTAAAAGTTGATGTTGTTTTTTGTGGCGGTTTTCTTTTGTTAAGAGGGGAAGAGGACTTGCGACTTTGCTTTTGTTTCTTTATGTTACGGAAGAAGCGGGGAGGAAATGTGTACGGGATATGCCATGGCCGCCAGCGGCCGAATGCAATATGATTACAAACAAACAAACAAACAGCCATCACCGGATTGGAACGAGAGCTGTACCATGACCAATGCCATATCCACGTCACCAGCCATCAAACTAGACCCACTACATCCCCACGCAATACCCCCGAAAACCAACATCTTAGAAAACTGTGCTGCGGTTCTCGTATTCGAAAATACATAACGCGCGTCTGACTGTTGCAAAATTGTGTCGTCCAATTATTGCGTACGTAACGCAAGTCTCGGAGGAAAATTTCCCCGTGACGTGCCATAAACGGAATAGTTGGTTCGCAGCTGCACCTAAGGCTCATCAGTACATCAATGAGTACAGATCGTTGTGTCCTGATTATTAGGATTGTATGGAGAATACATTTACCAGCACTGAATTCATGAAGAATTTTAAATTAGGGTTGTCTGGCACGGATGACGTGATAGCTGCGGGAATGGCTGAGAATTCTGCAACACGCGAATCAGAGGGTGTTCCCGCATGCCTTGTTCCTGAATGTCTCAACTTAAAACCAATCTTCGCTCCGCTGAGCCCGGAGATCCGAGGATCCGTGACGACATATTAGATGCTCTTGGAAGCTGCAGATTGAGACAAGTCGAGTACCACCCTATTTATGTATGTAACACAGAGTCAGCCCACATAAAGCTGTTGAGAACAACCGCGCGGTGTCCGGGACATCGTTGCATAATGGGACTTCGTCCTATTGATTATACTACGCCGGTGGGGCTGTGGGAGCTGAAACAACTGTGGCGGAAGCACCACTGATTGTGGCGCAGGTTCATCCTCCGTTCGTATGTTAACCCGCATGTATCTTCGGATCTTACTTAATCATAGCTACCTATCCACTGGTTTATACGCTTACAGTCATCGCAATCCGCAATTTGCTCCAGCGCACGGATCAACGCTTCTTCGTCGTACGTTGTATCCGAATTCATCCCCAACTTTGGTCTGAGCCGCCTGAGCCGCCGCCGACCTGTTGTCTAACCAGCTGAGTAGCACTCGCGCCGTCTCGCAACGCCCCATTCCGAAATGATTTACCCTTAACGCCCACTCAAACGCATTTATTCCCATATCTACCACTTCCTCGGAGATCTTTCCAGCCCATGGACAAGATTGCAGCTCGGAAATTATGTTCTAGCTGAAGATGGTACTTAAAGTGCACTTGAAGACAAGAGTTAGCTAGAGACAGTACTCAGGTGAACTTGGAAGTGGGAGCTAGCTACAGACGAAGACTCCGACAGAGGTCGGGAGCTTGCCAGTGTTTCTAAGCGGCCCTGGGCTTTTTACATATCTACAAGCTGGGTCACTTAGAAGCACTGGAGCTGACTGGAGACAATCTATCTGAGCCTGCTCACTCTCTGCTTAAGGCGGCGAAGCCACCACCAGAACTTATAACAATTATAGTTCCCTTCAAGTTAGGAGTTAAAAGTTACTAGATGTGCCTAAGGAGGATGTGCCAAACTGACACAATGGGTAATCCGGATATTGGGTTGGGGTAGTGTACCTGCGGAATAATGTTAGAGGGAGTCATAGCTAAGAGACTCCCTCCATTTAGATGCTAGCGGCGTATCTATTTGAGCTCATGTTCGCGTGTATCCGATAGTACTACAGAGAACCGGAAATGCCCGGTGAATAATGTTCTCTGCACCTCTTTGAAGACTCATGTACGTTCTATCGAAGAGACATTCCTAGATTCGGTAACCTTCTTTACACTCTCGATAGCCATCGGTATCTTCGTAGCTTCACAGGATAAGCTGACGAAGTACGAACGCACATTCCTCCGCCACGTATGTATTCTTGCATTGGGTCCATTGTACATGGTATACTCACTCATTTTGACGTAAACATTTCAGATCCAACCTCATCACTTCTAGCCATTTTACTAGTTAGTGCATGGATAACCGTCGTTGGCAGATCCTTTAATGCCGGAGACTTGTGCGTTGCAACTCATGCGAAAAATCCCCCCATCCGCGGATGGGATGCTCATGCCCGTGAAGCACGGCAAGGTGCAAAGCCCTCCGGTAGGAGCTATCGTTGGTCTGTCGCGAGCTCGGCGCTGGCCACCGAGTAGCCATACAAGAGTCTCGTCGTCGCCGCGGTTAGTGGCAAGGTGCAATACTGTCCAACCGGCATGATCCTTGGCCTTAATGTCAGCACCGTGGTAAAAGAGTACACCAGCAGTTGTCATATGCCCTCGAGCACAACAACGTGCAAAGCCGTCCGGATCTTTAGTCTCTATACCGATTTCAGCGCCGCGTCCAAAGAGTAGCTAGACAAGAGACTTGTAGTCGCCGCCGCTAGCGGCAATGCGCAATGCTGTTCGGCCGAAGTTATCTTGGGCCTGGATGTCAGCACCCTTGTCGAGGAGCAGCCGCGCAATGGCCCAGTGCCAGCCTTTAGCGGCCTGATGCAACGGTGTCGAACCATCAAGTTCTCGTGCATTGATACTAGCCCCCGGCCAATCAGAATTTCAACTATCCTAGTCCGGCCTTTGTTGACGGAAATGCTAGGCTTTTGCCGAAGGGCATCGACGGGCATCATGTGATTGCTTGGCTATTACGTAGGTTGCCATTTCAGTAGTTTTCTTGACATCGTGTACTTAAGCTTTCTCCTTTTCTCTTCTCGCTCTTTAGAACTTAGATGATTGACGAGTTCTCCACGCCCACTGCAACACCCGCGTGTCAACAGCCTTTCCTCGCCGCGTAGTGTAGTGCTGTCTGGCCCATAAATCCCATGCCACGTCAAAGCGGTTTCCATCTGTAGCCGCACGGAGCAACCTCCAAATTTGCGCTTGATCGGTTGTTGGCAGTTCTTCATTATCCCTCTTCCATTCTTCTAGATTGTATTTCCACTTTTGCAAACTTTGTTCCAAAAGCTCCTCCATTCCTCCGCGGTGCAGATCATTAGGTACCAGGTCCTCAAGGGAACTGTCGTTGGATGACACGAGTGAAATGGACATCCTTTCGTAAAATAAACCCATAGATTCCTCTGCTTTGTTGGAGTAATCTTCGCCGCCTTCGATTTCACCAACTGCACTACGAAGAGCCAGGTATACTTCCAAGCTTCATGCCACCTTTTCTCTGTTTCATAGCTTCTGGCAGAGGATTCAGTGGCGTTGAGAAGCAACAAAAGAAGTGGCTCGGCCTGTTCCAATTGTCTGCCCTCAATGTATGTAGTTATTTCTTTTGCTGTGTCAGAAAATGTGTCCACTGTGCCAATAGTGATGACGGGTAGTTTCTCTGCTTGTTTTTGTTGTTTATTCATACTGTATGCACTCTTACTAGAGTATGACAGGACCTAATACCCCCTCCGCCTCCGGGCGAGCCGGCTAGATGGCGGAGCTCCCCCCCCGCTACCCTTCATCCCCGCTGACAAA
>Ga0307515_10001886_pt1 | contig 46648 bp, 43 predicted proteins | sample 17_EM_MG_FD_194513 | JGI IMG/M metagenome (GOLD analysis project Ga0307515, IMG submission 194513) | Populus trichocarpa ectomycorrhiza microbial communities from riparian zone in the Pacific Northwest, United States - 17_EM | ecosystem: Host-associated > Plants > Roots > Unclassified | place... | reverse complement strand
CCACTTCTTTATCTTACTAAATTATACCGCCACCCTCTCGCCGCTACCTCCGCGTCTTCCAACGTCTCCGCCTTTCCGTAACACAATTCCTTCGACACCACCAGAAATCACCCTCCGTTATCCCTAAATATTCTCATGCCTATCTGCGCCGTGACAGTTGCACACTCCCATCTACTCTCTGAAGTACACTCCGTATTGCACTCGGTTGCACACTCCCAGCCTGCTCCTGTATACGCTCCCAATTGCTCTCGATGGCATACTCCCAGCCTCCTTGACTTATGTTCCCAAGTACACTTCGAGTACGCTCCCGAGTACACCTCCCAGTACATTCTCGAGTACACTCCAGGGTGTGCTCCCAAAGAGGCTCCCAATTACACTTGATGCGACACTCCCAGTCTGCTAGACTGTACGCTCCCAAGTAAGCTCTCAAGATGGACTCGAGCATACTCCCGAGCACAATTTTACATACACTTCAAATTGCCCTCAATGACCCACTCCCACCGTGCTTGACTATACCCTCCAAAGTCAGCTCTCAAAACGCTCCCAAGAACAGCTCTGAGTACGCACCTAAGTACACCTCCGAGTTGCACTCAAGTACACTCCTGAGTACACTCTGAAGTACACCCCCAATTGTACTCAATGGGACACTCCCAGCCTGTGTGACTGTATGCACTTATGTCAGCTCTCAACACTTTCTCAAGCACACTCCCGAGCACACACACAAGTACACTCCCCATGTCACTGGATGACACACTCCCAGGCAGCTTCACTGTACGCTTCCAAGTCAGCTCTCAAGACAGTCCCAAGAACACCTCCGAGTACACATGCAAGTTCATCTCTGAGTCTCTCTCAAGTACACTCCTAATTGCACTCCATGACATACTCCCAGCTTACTTGGCTCTATGCTCACAAATACACTCTCCAGAGGCAAGACACTCCCAATGTCACTTTACTATATGCTCCAATGTCTGCTCCTGTGTACTCGATCCAGAGACTTGGTGAGTTGCAGGCGCCAGGTACCAGGAGGCGTGAGGCTGGGGGCGGGTGGCGGTAGTGTTAGCAATGATTCCAACCCGTTAGAACGGTTCCGGGTTAGGGTTGGGACCGGAACCAAACCGTTGCACCGGTTATTACCACACGAAAACCCGGACCATTGCAATTGGGCCGGTTTTACCACCAAAAACCCGGCATTTCAACCTCACAACTTTGGCTCCAATTAAGTATTTGAGCTCTGATAGTATTGTGATATGATTAGTACATAGATTGTGCGGTTTTACGAGCTCTTTCACCTCCCGCTTTCAGATGTGCGATCCGACCCATATTCGTGGGGTCGCAATTGAAATCCTGCGAATTTCGCTGGAAATCGGCCCTTTTTTCACAGCCACTCAACGAATATCAGTCGGATCGCAAATCTGAATGCTGCAGGTGAAAGATCTCATCAATCGGGACAATCTAAATACTGATCATGTCACTGTACGATCAGAACTCACATACTTAACTGGAGCCAAAGCTGTAGGAACCGTAAATTTGGAACCTCGGTTCGGTTCCAACCCGGCAGAAAACCCACGCTTCTGTGTCCGGTCTGGGAAACAACCCGCTAAGACAAAAGTGGTTCCGGTTTTTTGGCCGGGTCTGGAGCCGAACCAAGCTGAACAGCCTGTCAATACCCGGACCACTGGCGGGTCACCTGGACCTGTTGCTAACAATAGGTTGATGGTGTCAATCCAGAGATTTGCTGAGTTGGAGGCACCAGGAGGCCCGAGGCAGGTGGCATCGGGCGGGCAGCATATGGTGGACGAGATCATGATGTCGGTCGATATCATAGTTTGAACCTTATCTTTAGTGCAGCCACTTTGACAAGATCTTTCCAAGCCTCATGGTCCCGGTGTTTACAATTGCAGCCTTGGATTCCACAGGAAAGGTAGAAATGTCGAACTTGGGGTGAGCAGATCTCCAATTCTGATTGTCCAGCGGAATCTGATACCTTCTTGGCATTGATTGTGGGTGTATGTGCGTGCATTCAGTCGGGGGCTGATGGAGATCATGGCATTGGCAATGGCAATGGCGATTGTGATAGTGAGAGTGTTAGTAATAGTGATCATAGTACCAGAAGTACTTATACAAGTAGGTTGGCTACGTCGATGTCAGCATCAAAGCTTCCACAGACCTGGAGAGTTCTATTAGCCGAAGCCTCCACAAATTCAGAGATTTCTATTGTCTGAAAGTTTCCCGTCGAGAAATCAACTCCTGGCAAAAATGCTCCTACATGCTCGATCCTGAGACTTCTTGAGCTGTGAGTGGTGGGTGGCGTGTCTGTGAGGCACAGGGCATGTGGCAGATGGCTGGTAGCGGGTGGCGGGAAACCGAACTCATGACCTCAGTCAATATCAACATCTGAATGTTGTCGTTCGTGCGTCCACCGAGATGAAAATGCATGATGCCCCACGATCATGGTGTTGACAATTGCAGGCTTAGATCCTGTACTAATTATAGACAATTCGATCTTGCGGAGAGCAGATCTCGGACTCAGATGTTCCAGTGGAATCTGCTTCATGCTTCCCACAGATTGTGGGTGTACGTGTGCGCATTTGGGCTGAGGCTGATGGTAGTGTTGGCCATGCTGAGGCTGGCCATGGTGATGATGGCCATGGTGATGATGGCCATGGTGATGACCACGATGGTGATGGTGTCGGTGATGGTGATCATAGTACCAGAAGCACTTAGACAAGTAGGTTGGCTATGTCAATGTTCGCATCCAAGCTTCTACAGACTTAGAGCCTTCTATTAGCCAAAGCTTCCAGACTGAGAGCCTTCTATTAGCCAAAGTTTCTACAAACTCAGAGTTTGCCATCGACCAAAAGCTTCCAGTTGAAAACTGTATTCCTCCCGAAGCTCGGCTCAATCAATCAGGCTCTCAAGCAGTCTCCCAAGCAAGCTCTCAGGCAGACTCTAGAGCAGGCTTTCAATCGCCGGTGGGCTCTCATGCAGACTTGCAGCGATGATGTGTACAGTACTGGTATAACAGCGAAGACCAGTAAAGACAAGGATTGGTCCATCTCTTGCCTCAAGACATATATAGTTCCATTGGCTCACGCATACATCTCTCTGAATTGAATATAGATGAATCTAGGCTGCGCGTGGCGCAGGAGTCTATGGGAAGCTTGCGATGAGCTGGTCATGTGCGTGCATGCGCATAGTGCAGCCTCTAGTCGATTTGCACTTTTGTTGATGCATACCAATGAGTGGGATATATGGGCTAATAACGAAGGAAATGTAATTAAGAAAGAACAGTTTTACAAGTAAGTCTACCTGCTATATCACTCTATACTCCACTCTAATTCTTTCCCACAGACTTGTCACATGTACTTGAGCTGCAGCATATACCAAGAAAAACATCTTGAGTGCCGTTGAGGCAACTGGAATCTGGCCTCGTAACCCACGCAAGGTGTTTATTCATCAGTCACGAAATATCACTCGATTTGAATCCCCGCCGGCCACTCCCACTCCACTCTGCAGTTCAACCCGCAGAAAGCCTTGAGTAGCAAGCCGATCAGCCCGCAGTGCACTTCAACCTCTCACTCAGCAATCACCTTCCTCTCTGAAGCTCAAGGCTTTTATTGCACAGTTAGGAAGATCAGCGTAGGACGCACCTGCAGATATGGAATTACGAGATGAATTGCTGAGAACACTTCACTCAGGGGTGAAAGATACCACTGCAGTAGCAGCAAAGGACTGCCGCCACCTTGCTAAAGCTTGTGTGAATACAGCTGAGGATTTGGATCAGCTCAGGGAACAAAGAGAGAGGCTAGAGAGAGATACAGTGGCCAAAGCCAAAATGCGCCAAGTTCAGGCTGCAGCAAAGGTAGTATCCTCTGGAGTAGGGTCAGAGACCTCTAAACATGCGGTAAAAACAATCATAGGTGCACAGATGGTACCTGTAATTGTGCGTAGTGATTGGGAGGATGAGGAAGAAGATATGGTGGGTGGAAAGGGGTGTGATAAGGAGGGGAATGGGGGGAGGAGGACTATGTTGAATATATTGGTGATATGCTGGACCTAGAGGATGCTATGGAGCATGGAAAGGGAGAGAAGGAGTTAGTAGTCAACCCCCAGAACTGACTAGGTCAGGGAGAGTGGTTAAGACAGATTGGCAACCTTTAGAGGCAAAAGAGACTGCGACACGGTAACACCCAGATTATGATACTGAGCATCAACGGAATGTCAATGAATTTTTGCATTGTAAGTAAGTTAATTGGTAAGCGACTTGCTCGCTGTTATCCATAACCAACGTGTCGGCAGCCTGTATAGGTAAAAGAGAAATCGACACGGTAACGGCCGCATTCACAAAATGAGCGCCAATGGAGCGTCAACAATATTCGGTCTTATAAGTAAGTCAATTGGGAAGCGATTCGCTCGCTGTAATCCATAATTGACGTTTTGGCAGCCTGTATGGGCAAAAGAAAAAGCGACATAGTCACAGCCCCATTCTGAAAATGAGCGTCAACACAGAGTCTGTGATTTTGGGTGTTGCATTTTGTATAATCCAAAGGCTGTGCTACGGCTTGTATCCATAATTGGAGTATTGGGCTCTGTTATAGTCAATATGGTAAATATTGATGTCGCGACACCTAAAAATGAGTGTCAACAGAGCGTCAACAGAACACAAACAGAGTGTCAACAATTGTGGGCATTGCATCTGGTATAATGCAAGGGCTAGGCTACGGCATTTATCCATACTCAATGTATTGGCCACCTGTATAGGCAATGTGGTTAATGTCGTTGTCGCTACACGACAAGATGAGCATCAACAGAGCGTCAAAATCGCGTCAACAGAGCGTCAACAGTGCGTCAACAGAGCATCAACAGAGCATCAACAATTATGGGTGTAGCATCGTGTATAATCCAAGGGCAGTGCTATTGCGTTTACCCATAATCAAAGTATTGGCCACATTTAGGGGCAATATGGTCAGTGTCAATGTCACTACACCTGACAATGATCGTCTACAGAGCATCAACATAGCGTCAACAGAGTGTGAACAATCTTGGGTATTGCATCTTGTATAATCCAAGGGCTGGGCTACAGCATTTACCCATAATCAAGGTAATGGGAACCATTATGAGTAAAAGAGATCGCGACATGGTCACATCCCCAGTGTGAAAATGAGCGTCAACAAAGCGTCAATGATTTTGGGTGTTGCATCTTCTATAATCCAAGGGCTGTGCTACAGCATGTAGCCATAATCGAAGTATTGGCAGCCTTTATAGGCAATGTCATGAGTGTCGATACTGCTACACCTCAAAATGAGTGTCAACAGATCATCAACAGAGCGTCAACAGAGCGTCAACAGAGCATCAACCGAGCATCTACACAGCGCCAACAGAGTGTCAACAGAGTGTCAACGATTTTGGGTGTTGCATTTTGTATAAACCAAGGGCTCTGCTATGGCATTTACCCATAATCAACGTAATGGCAGCCGTTATGAGCAAATGAGATCGTGACATGGCCACAGCTGCAGTCTCACAATGAGCGTCAACAGAATGTCAACGATCTTGTGTGTTGCATCTTGTATAATCCAAGGGCTGTCCAATGGCATTTAGCCATGATCGAAGTATTGGCAGCCTTCATAGGCAATATCGTGTGTGTCGATACTGCTACACCTGGAAATGAATGTCAGCAAAGCGTCAACAGAGCGTCAACAGAGCATCAACAGAACATCAACATAGCGTCAACAGAGTGTCAACAGAGTGTCAACAATTTTGGGTATTGCATCTTGTATAATCCACGGGCTCTGCTACGGCATATACACATAATCAACATAGTGGCAGCCGTTATGTGTAAAAGAGATCTTGGCATGGTCCCAGCCCGAGTCTGAAAATGAGCGTCAACGGAGCGTTAACAATTTGGTGTGTTGCATCTCGTATAATCTGAGGGCTGTGCTACCGGATTCAGCCATAATTGAAGTATTGGCAGCCTTTCTAGGCAATATCATGTGAGTCGATACTGCTACACCTCAAAATGAGAGTCAACAGTGCGTCAACAGAGCATCAACTGAGCATCTACACAGCGTCAACAGAGTGTCAACAGAGCGTCAACAACTTTGGGTATTGCATCTTGTATGATCCACGGGATCCGCTACGGCATATACCCATAATCAATGTATTCGCAGCCGTTATGCCCCAAAGAAATCGCAACATGGTCACAGCCCGGGTCGGAACTGAGCGTCAACAGAGTGTCAACGATTTTGAGTGTTGCATCTCATATAATCCGAGGGCTGTGCTATGGCATTTAGCCAAAATGGAAGTATTGGCAGCCTTTATAGGCAATATCGTGTGTGTTGATACTGCTACACCACAAAATGAGCGCCAATAGAGCATCAACAGAGCGTCAAGAGAGCGTCAATAGAGCATCAACACCGCGTCAGTAGAGTGTCAACAGAGTGTCAAAGATTTTGGGTGTTGCATCTTGTATAATCACAGAGCTGTGCTAGTGCATATACCCATAATCAAGGTATTGGCAGCGGTTATGAGTAAAAGAGAATGCAACAAGGTCATTGCCCCAGTCGGGAAATGAGCGTCAACAGAATGTCAACAATTTTGGGTGTTGCATCTTGTATAATGTATGGTCTGGGCTAGGCTATTTTCCCATAATTGAAGTATTGGCAGCCTTTATAGGCAATATGGTCTGGGTCCATGCCACTACATCTCAAGCCTCAATGGAGCATCCACAATTTTTGGTCTTGTAAATAAGGTGATTGGTAACTGAATTGCTGACTGCAATCCACAACCAATGTATTGCCACCCAGTATGCAGAGAAGAGAAAGAGATACGGTCACGGCGCCATTCTGAAAACATCCATCATCCCAGCGTTAAGTAAGGGTCATGAATTGCTGGTGATGCAGATCGGGTAATCAAGTCATCAAATGGATATCTGAGCTTATAATTGAACTATTGACTTCCTCCATGGTCAAAAATGCAAATCATTAACATCAAAACATGAATTAAAATATTGTCGATCTTGCAACATGCAAAGCATGCAAAATGTGACTCCTGGATGTCGAATAATCAATTTTGATTGAGTACTATTATCAAATAGTAAAGGAAAGCATGTTATATGTATTTACAGATGGACCCGCTGTACAGCCCGGTGAGAACCCTCCCAATTCAGACCGGTAGGGCGATGCCGATTGAATCGTACCCGAATCGAAAGTTTGGCTTTATTGACAACCAGGACCGCCAATCAGGCTGCGGTTCTGTTCCGACCCGGACCCGGACGTGAAGTCATGGTCCCGAACCGTTGCTAACACTATATACAGCCCATGCATTTTCTATCATGTAAGACCAAAAGTCATTGATGCTCCATTGAAGCTCATGTTTAGGACATATTCCCGATGGTGTCAGTAGCATGTTTTGCCATGCCAAGCGGGCGATAGTTCGATGATGAGTCATGGGTGCAGCGAAAGCCTCTGGATATTCAATGATGCAATGCCGAATATTGTGCACGCTCAACTGATGCTCATCTTCAGGAGGTAATAGCGATATCATCTCTAGCATTTTTGGCTATAATGGCCGCCAATATTATGATTATGGCTAAATGCTGTTACCCAGCCCACTTGATATCCTGGATGTAAGACCAGAAATCGTTCACGCTCTGTTGACGCTCATTTCTATGATGAGACAAGCTGCGTGTGGCTTTCCAGTTCACCTACCAAGACGGCCAGTACTTCTTCTGTAAATCGATGCGACTATGCAGCCGGGTGATTGATGAATGGGTATGACTATAAATCGTTGAAGCTCTGTTGACGCTCACCTTTGAGCTCACCTCAGTGGCATACTAACAGTCATTGGGTGTTCAACCATTGTACAAAAAATGCATACAGTCTCCATTGGCAGCCAAGATACAGTTGCTGTGAAGTATCATTTGAATCCAAGATCTTCGAGAGATCTCAGTCTCTGAGCCACCACTCTACACGTCATTTACATGATTAATGATGTAGCTCCATCAGGTTTCAACACTCTTAGTCGGCAATTGATGGCATGATAATCCAAGCACTAGATGGAGATATTTATAGCCCGACGTACTCAGCATTCCTTATCGAGTTCATTCTCCTCGATTTCTACAATGTACCATATCCATTTGTCAATTTCTCACCCATGTGAAGAAGGTCTGAGCAGAGTGATATGTAGTTAGCAGCATGGATTGATGCAGCCTGTCAGCTGTCATTTGTCCGAGTTTCGCATGTGCTTTGACCTGTCCTTCTATGAGTCATATGACATCACTGACTTTCACTTTGTTGGCAAATTTCGTCTCATATTATCGTTTAACTTTATTCTTTTCGGTAACAGGTAACACCGTATACCGTTTGCTGTTTGTCAATCAACTTGATTTGGAGTCTCGAACATTGGCATGTCCCGTACAACCCTTACACACTTACTGACGAACAATCCTGTCTCACAATTTGGTCACAGAAATCCAGAAAAAGCTGACACGTAACAAAACAGATTCAGAAAATGCTTTTACACGAAATACGTCGTCAGACATACCAATTTGGCTGTCTAGTCGTCTGGTAACGCAAGAGCCCTCACCATGTCTTCGTCCAGACGTGATCTCTATATGGTAATAATCTAGTGACACTTTATGCAGGGGTAAAGGCTTACGGGTTGAACTGGCTTTCCAATTGCTATCCGTGACCAATTGGGCACAGTGGCGAGAATTGGCTGTGCCATGTGATTGCCTGCCTGATGATTTTCTTATTCCAGCGTCGTTTGACTACGACCCTGTCGTGACGTCACTAGCGGCATTTGTCATTGCCCGGGGACGATATCAAGAGCCTGCATAACGTCTCCAAATGCTGTTGCTGATGGTGTGGCTGCAGTCGTGTCTGTTTGGGGCTTCCCAACTGCCGGAACCTTCAATTGTGTCATCCTGTACTTGATATCTCTCAGATGGAGGTAGTCGGCGACGTCCCCATTCCGGTTGGGTCAGTTTGTGAAGTCTCATCAGCTTCTGCCAACAGCTCTCTATGCAGTGCTGTACCGTGTTGGGGATTGTACCCATCACCCAGCCAGGTTCATCATCTTTGCTCAGCTTGCCAAGCCATGTGTCTTCTACATCATCATCCTTGTCTTCCCCATCCTCCTCATGTTTGAAACTTGCAAGATCGCTCAGACTGTCTTCGATAGCATTCATTATCTCCCCAAACGTTGTTTCAGGCTTGTTGGTTGTCGATCATCCGGTTTCAACATTTCCCCTATGTTCCTGCTCTTCCATCATCGCTGGCTCTGCATCTTGAACTCGATTTCTTGCAACTGGGGCCTCACACTGAACATAATCCTGGATCCTTTCCTTTCAGTCTTCGTTGTTTGAATATTCCGTCATCTGTCTTTGCCCCGCCGCAAGATTCTTTTTGGATCGTCAGCTGTGCAATGCTCCCAAAGCTCGGACCCTTTCTGCCTCCAACCCACTCTTGCCTTGATTGGCTTGATGAAGTCCAGGTGTGGAATACTTTGTCCATTTCCCATATTTGCCAGCTGGAAGTGGTGACAGGTACTTTTTCGGACAATTAACCATTGAATTTTCTGTCGACCTTGTTGTTGCGCGAGATGTTGGATGTTGCAAGAAATGGATCACATGGAGGCATGCTGCGTCTTTTATGTCAAGGTTGGTTGGTTTGATCAATTTGAACATAGCAAAATCAGCATTTTGAACATCAATTGATTGATAATAGTCATACGATCAGTACTTTACAACTTGATGGTTAGTGTGTGATTCATGTCAGATCACAGCGATGGCTTGGGGCAAACATTGCCAATTGTCCTTTCCGTACCAGTATGTCACTTTCTTATCTGCCAATCATGAAATATCAGCTGTCGTCCATCTGGATGTATCCCAGTAAACAAACAAACAACATCGGACCGACTTAATGCAAATCGTGTGAACGTTGGAATCCCCTGCAGCTATACGCACTGCACCTATACGCAGCAGGATTCAGCTTCAATTGAAGGTGCAAGTTGGCTGTCACTCATTCCATTTCAACTTGGAGCTTGCTATAGAATCTTCAGCAATTCCCACATCTTTTCGTGATCATCTTCTTCACATTTCCACATCAGCAAGCCATGGCTCAACAAACACTTCAAACAGGCGGGATTGGAGTCGAATCCATCCGAATGCCAGGCGCTTCAACAAATGCACCACTCGGTGAGACACAGCAGCAAAGCAGACTCCAGGTAGTGAACCACGATGCTGCAATTGTAGCCACCGAAAATATGAGCAGGGACGTACATTTAGATAGCTAGGTAAGACCGGAAACAACAAGCATGAGACGCAGCATGCGATCAGATGAGTGTCAATCCATACCAGTGTGGATCACGGTCAACTGACACTATAATGGACAGGTGGGGTACGTAGAGAGCTATGTGACCAATATCTCGCTTCCAGTAACAACAAACCTGCATGGTGGATAAAAGAATTTATCCCCACCGTTCGCGAAATTGCACATCATGATGTTGTCAGTTCTGGAATTCGCGCAGATGAACTTCGTGATAAACATCCACGGGAATGGACAAAACAGGCTTTGCAGCCTTTACAGGAAGCTAAGGAGTCGTATATGGTTGTGGTAATACCTGCATCTCACTTCAAAAGCAGCAACTACCATCAGGTAGGGTTTCAATATGTCAGCTGCTATGGCAAGACAAGGAGATCGGGTACAGCTTGAAAAGTCGGACATGTGTCTTGCCTTGAATATGGCCAAAATGGCCAAAGGAGCGGTTTCATGTTCCGCAATGGAGGAAACGCCACAACGAATCAAGAAACCTCACGATGAACTTTGAAACAAGAAGAAGCGTGGTGTTGAGTCTCCCGCACATAATGAGGTGTCGGCTCCGATCGAAAGACCCCCAGCAATCGTTTGTGAAAATCAAACTGCCAGCTGCCATTCCTGCCACAATGGCACCGCAGAAAATCCACAGTCACGGTGCCAGGGCAGAGGCACGGGTGCCCCTGCACTACACCGGGCGCCACCTCAGCCCAGAACGCCACCTGTGCCTTTGGACGATGAAGAGAGCGGGGATCCAGACAGAGGGACACCCGGACATGTGTAAATATATACTCCGCTTCGTAGCATTCGATATTACAATCTTGATCGATATGCCAAGGATCTCATGCACGATAAAGTTTTGATTCCAGATTTGGCAACTCACAATGGCAATCCGAGTGGTTAGTACACTATCAGCTGCGTGCGAATGGCGCTGACTGCCATTTTGAAGATGAAGCAGCCGTTTGAGCGAATGCTGCATCGCAGATGAGAGTTGACTGATGGGATGACGATTTTTGAGAATTATGATTATCTACAATAAGCGGACACTTTCAAGTATATGTTAAAGGGTATATTCATATGCATCATTCCAGAACAATGTAGTAATAAAGGAGAACGTCCATGACCTGCACAGAACGGCTGCCACAAAACTATTAATCATACACTATGCCAAAGTGAATGGTTCCATAGTGCAAATACACCCGTGGCAAAATGAGCGTCAATGGAGCGTCAACGATGTGTTGCTTGACATCATGGTTTCTCTGCATGGCGAGACGTCGCACAGATTGGGAAATGACATACTGGCTGGCTTTATAGGCAATAGAGAAAGCGGTGCCCTCCCGGCCCGATTCTGAAACTGAGCGTCAACAGAGTGTCAACAATTTTCTGCCTTGTAAGTCCGGTAATCAATCCAAGAGTTGGCCATTGTGTAGGATAAGGAAAGTATTGGTCGCCTTTATAGGCCAAACAGAAAGCAACACCCTCCCTGCCCAATCATGAAAATGAGCGTCCATGGAACTACAATGATCTTTGGCCTTGCATCATGGTTTATCAAAGCGCAATGTGGCCGTTACTAGCAATATACAAAATTATGACCGCTTTTATAGGCTGAAATGCTAAAGATAACTGTGTTGCAGGTTTGAAAATGAATGAAAATGTGGTTGTCCAGGAGGCTATCGCGGGAACATTGCTTGTTATCTGCCTATAAAGGCTGCCACTTCCCTGTATATAGATGTCTGCAATAATTCGCCAAGGAGATTACGCAAAATGCAAGTCCAAAATCTAGGTTGCTCCGTTGATGCTCACTGATAAGATGTAGTTCACAGTCTGTAGCTACCTCCTGTGCCCATAAAGGGAGCCAATACTGTGATTATATATAACAACGACAAATTCACTTTTCACTTAGATCACTTATGAGACCAATAATCATTAATGCTCTGTTGACGCTCATTTTCAGCATAGGGCAGGGAGTGTGTCACTATCTGTTTTGCTTATAAATGCAGTCTATACCTCATTTCTGAACTTCTGCATCCAATTGCCACTCAGATTACCCGAAATGCAAGACCAAAAATCATTGACACACTGTTGACTCTCATTTCCAGGATGGGGCAGTGAGCGTTGCTCACTTCTCTTGGATGATAAAGGCGGCCAATACATCAGAAAAGAATAACAACATACCAATCTCAATTTTTGGCGATTAGCAATTCGATATCTGAATGCGACCATAAATAGCAAAACCTGAAAACTGGAACCTGAGAGTGGAACTGATGGGTCTAGCCAAACCAAGCACAACCCGCATGGTGATGGGTACGGGTCTGGGTTTGGCCCGCCAGGATGCTGCGTAATGGCTTGTTGCATGGGTTCGGAACCTAACAAAACTGCTTCCCTGGTCTGAACCAGGACCACTGGCAGGTGCCCAGACCAATTGCTAACACTACTTCCGAGACGTTATTTGTTTGACGCAGGGCATGTTTGAGATTCCTGTACGATCATCACCTCCGGTTGAAAGTCATGACTCCACTGGCGACTAATCTGATATGGCTTTGTAGGGGACATTGATTTGCAGTCGTCTGTTGTCATTGTAGTTGAGTTGCTCGGGATCGCCGAGTCTGGGTTGAAATCTGATCCCGGATAGAATTCTCGGAAATGTAACTTCACAACAGATGAGGCATTCTAAACGGCATTGTAATCTGCATTGTAATCTCTCGAATAGTCGTCTGGATTGTGCATGGTATGCCAAGGCTGTCAGTACAGATCACTTCGTGTAGCTCGCCATAGTCAATGAGTGAATGTCATCATACTCCGAGCATCTCCAGGATGTGCATATGGGCGCTCGTCAGTCAAATTCAAATAGTCTCAATCATGGCTTCTGTGAGGGATGTCATGTCCGGGCTTCCAATTGCTTCATACGTGTTTGGCGTTCCAAAGTGTGCTGTCCAATCTCAATTGTCATTGGTCTGTTGGGAATATTTCCGAAATTGCTCCATCTTTGTTTGCCAAAGAATCCAGAAAGGATGGAAGCGGGGGAAGGGAATATCCAGGAGGCGTTGTCAATAACGGTTCACCCACACAGGAGCCAAACCCCAACGTACTGTCGCTCCCTTCTGGTCTGAGCGAGCCGGCAGTAGTCATTCAAGTGTCTCCTTGGAGAGGTTCTTCTGCTGCAACTACCGCCCCTGCTCTTTGATGGTTGCATCCAGCGCTTGGGTCTCTATCCCCTGGTGAATCTGAGGTGATGTCTTCCAAAGTCACTCCCAGCAGCCCAATGCATTTTCCAGTCTGTCAGGCAAATGCTATGACGAGATCAATGTTAGTTGGTTGATTATCGAATGCGGTTGCTCCGAGTGTCTGTATACCCGCAGTGCACCACAGAACCTGGTCATTGTCGGCTTCTGAGACCATCAATGCCACTGCCATAGTGGTCAGTGTCATTCCTCCGCAGCACTTGCTCTCGGAAATCGCAGGGAGTCAATGAAACCCAGTTGATTCCAGGATTGTTTTTGGTAAACCATGGTAAGCTAATGACTGGATTGTACGGCAGTATTGGCACGACTAGCACATCTGATCTGTCTACCAGTGTGAGATTGTCCAAGTACTTGACTGTGATCCGCGTCTTCCGGCTGTCCTTTGCACGTTGCATCACACCATTGGTCATTGCGAGGGTAGTGATGTGGGCCGGCTGATGTGATATTACGATTTTTTTGAGAAGCCTCGGTGTCATCAAGATGGTAGTTGCGACGCTGTCGACAAGAGGATCTATGCATTGCATCTCGCCAGTTGATTTTGGTCCAGTGTCACGATCAGTGTGGGAACAGTCAATAGATTGTTAGTTGCTGAGTGACGACGGAACATTGGCGTTTGATTTGTCGATTGCCACCTTGATTGTCCATAATCCTTGTGCTCTGTGATCATCATAGTTGTTGTAGTCATTGTAGTAGGGCTATGGATTTGTCTCGGTTATTGACTGCAAATGCACTTCGTGCTGCGCAATCTATCGCCACTATATGTGCCCTTCGATGACAGGATAGCATCTCATGCTGAATGTCCTACCATCGTAGGGTGTCTTCCCCATAAGTGCACTTGGCTTGGGCGGAAATTCTTGGTGAGAGAGCGCTTCATTCGTAGACTGATACTTGTCCAAAGGTACTCTTTGATCAAGTAGCGTATCTGGTATATGTTGTCGTACCGTGCTTCCGCAAGTGGACATCATCGAGGTTGCTAGAGCTGTAGGTGTACACGGAAACTGAGACAGGTGGACCCCATACAATTGTAAGAAATGTAGTCGTAACATTCCTGTCTTGAAAAGTGTCTCTCGACTTTGCCTGTTGATTTGGATATGACCTCCATCAGGGGTAAGGTCACTATGTCCATTGTAAGTTCTTGGACAGGTGATCGTGGGAAATTAATCATGTTCTGTACTGGTGATCATCGTCTTCAATGTCGGTGATGGCCTTGTGTGGTAATTTGCCTCAAAGATCTCTAGGTTTCCGCCGCGAATTGACACTTTCAGGGTTTCAGTCGCGACTTCTCTGGTGTCTGGTGGTCAATGGCAGCGATTGGAAGAACTTGATGTCGTCTTGAACTCATCTGGATCGATCATATGCTATTTCTGCCATCGGCTGTGTGGTTTCCTGGAGTTGATATAATGATCAACTTTATGGCCGGTGACGTGCCTTGTGCTCCAATCGGTCTGTGATCTCATTGTGCTGCCATCTGGGGCCCTATTGAATCATGGGGTGGTCAACTGTTCATGCTTCACAGTCATGATGATTTGATATCATTTGGAGAGCAGTATTCCGAATTGTTGACGTCATAGTGTCGCGTCGGAAAAGAGGTAAAAGTGGTCAACTCGTAATCCGGTGAGCGAAATGTATCTGTCTGCTGAATGATCGCTAATACTGTAACGGAACGTATGCCTGGGTTCGGCCTCATCGCTAGAGGTATAGGGATTGTAGGCATACGGTTGCAAACATCGATGACAGTGATAATTGAGGTGGACGAAGAGGAAAGATCATCGCTAGAGAGTTAAGGCTCATGGCTAGCTGACTACATAGAATGGCCGTTACCCGGCCCGGGTCATTTGCCGCCCTGACTGAGAGCCGTGGTTTCCATGTAACTGCAAAGCTGATTCACCCGTTATGAACCTGCACATCAACATGCAACCCACCCAATGGCAAATGGAACCACATCTGGCAGCACCAGACATAACAGTTTCAGACAGTCCGGAAGCAGAGGTGGTCGCACAAATCAAACTCCCAGTGGCAGGTCCCAGGGGAGCAACTGCTGGGATGATCATCAAAACTCCGGCGCCATTAGCCGGTGGACTCAGGCCAATGCTCATGGCCGACACCGGCCCCAATCTGGGGGGGATGATGGCGCTAACAAGTGCTGGGATGGCCAGCAGATGAATGATTGCGATGACAATGACAATGAACTGTGATCCCCGTGTGGAAGATCCTGCAAATCAAATAAGTAGTCATTCTTCCAGTGTGAACAACCAAGGAGGGGTAATAACCCATCCAGCTGGACATTTGCGTCTGACTGACAATTTCTAGGCGGACTCACCTAGTCCTTCCAGCAGCCAGTGACGTGTTAGTAGGAACAGAAATAACCATCCCTGCTTTCAACTGACTATGTCTAGTTGTGAACACCTAGTTCATCCAACAACCAGCAGCAGGCAAGTAGATGCAGATTTGTCCACCCTCGCATTGAGTGTCGATTCTGAAGGACTATTGTAACGGCGGCACGTGACCTGGGTCCGGGTAACGGCCACTCTATATAGTCAGCTTGCCACGAGACTTAGATCTCTAGCGATAATCTTACCTAGACACCTATTTACTATCACTCGAGTCCACGTTGGCAACCGTATACCATAATTACCATACGTATGCCTATAAGGCCGAACCCTGGCGAATGTGCCCTTACCCTATTATCGCTTTTCAGTACAGGGATATGTTTCGTGCACGAGATTTCACGAGTTTACCCCTTTACCGATGCGCCACATCATAGAGTCTACAATTGAGATTACATCCTTAAAAACGACATATTGAAGTATGATAACTGCAAGCACGAATATCGATCGTTTCATCATTCAATTGAGCACCCTGATGGCAGCGGAGAAGAGTTCAGAGACCGACTCTCGCAAGAGACGCGTCACCGGCGATGATGACAATTATCACGACAAGAGGCCGCGACTATTCGATCCGGCCAATGAGACATAACGAATACGATCAAGATATTTAGTCAAACATCATTCTTAAGAGTCCATTCAGTGCGATCAGCAGCCAGAGAAGCTACAATGTACGAGACGCGTCGCCACAATGACGTTAATCACGAGTACAGGATTCGACCCTACCAACGAGAGAATTTGAATACCATTCCTACAACTCCATTGAGCGTGATCATCAGTCAGAGAACCTATAATCGATGACGCGATGTTATCCCTGAATCGGCATTACCGGGAACCGAAGGCGAAGTCAACAGACTATTCCGAGTAGGCGCATCGTGTATACCTACAGCTCTAGCAACCTCGAAGAAGCCCGGAGGACAGTAAAAACAACAAAGGCAATTGGATTAATTCCAACAATCCAGATTCCGGGAAATCAAAATCGATCAAGTCCAATAGCTGAGCCAGTGGAGGCAGCCGTGCAAACTATAATCAGCGCCGTGGCTCTGAAAGGAAGTCTGCGAAAGCCGAAAGGCAAACCGGCAATGCACTCGCTGCGGCAGCGGAGACCACAAAACCGTATTTGTAACCTTGGATGAGATACAACCGCACCGAATCGCCTTATAATCAAGAGTCATTCTGGAAGGTCGGGCTCTGATGTGAACTCAATATCTATGTGGCACACGGAGACCTGATTTGGCGCATATCATCCATGAAGTCCTTGTATGAAATATACACAGCAACATGTAGCGAGTCAAAGTACAAATCGACTGCGGTGCAATGAGCATCTTGATATCGCCGAGCCTACTTACGAAACTCGAGCTAACATACGAACCAGCATTCACCTCCACCCTGGTCTGGTGATGATGTATATAGAGAGTCGAATGGCCAGACTTGTGGTTTAGTATTTTAAATACCTTAAACCAGTTGACAAATCGGAGGTTTGAGTTAGTCGTCTCAATGAAGGTATACGACCTAGTCTTGGGCTTGCCATGGCAACAAACCCGGAAATCGATTGCTGCAACGGTCGATTGACAGCCCAGTGAGCGTCAAATGGACCGCAATGGGCGATGATTCCAGAAGCAGATTGGACAAGTCCTCCGCCGGAACGCGGTGAGGTAACCAACATGGTGAGCCTTCTCCGGGTATACAACTACTCGGGGCTACCGCATTCCATCATCTCTGAGCTAGTGAGGAAGTGGTTGAGGCATTTGCCATATGACCTGGCGAATGTCAAGGGTCGCTGGGAGCATCACTGGAAGGCATCACCGTAGGTGAGAGAAACCCCAGGATGTTGAATGCGTGAGCAGGAGCAGCGGCGGTAGTTGCGGCAGAAGAGTGACACATTGACGGTGCTTGAATGAGTGCTACCGGCTAGCCAGGACACGAAGGGAGAAACTGGTCAACAGGGCTTGGTCCTATTGTGACGAACCGTCTGATCCAGGTATCCCTGAACCCCTACCCATCTCCACTCTGCGAAGCACGCTACAATGCACACAAGGCTAACGAGAATAGGAACAGACATAGTTAAAGTGGAGATGGTAACAGATGACAGGGGTCGCATCCCAGCACAATATCAGGAACTGTCGTGTCCTAGTGAGATACAAGAACTATCTGGACGTATGCAGCAATGATACGGCAGCTCATGCACCGCACCTTTCAATGCATCCACAGGGAATTCGTGGGGAAGAGCGCCATAGGAAGAGGGTGAGAGGAAATGACAGGGTACCCAGCCGTGAAGAACCACACAAATTGCATGGATCTACGAAATCTCGGAAAGAGCTAGTGAGACCAAGAGCGGGGAAAGATAGACTTGATCACCGCCTGCGGCAGCACCAATCTCATTTGCGAAGCAGAAGGACAGAGGACTGCGGCTGTGTGTGGACTACCGAGCTCTCAATCAAGCCCTGGTGAAGAACTAAAATCCTCTCCCACTGATCTCGGAGATGCTCGGCAGGACCTCAGGAATGCCTATAACCTCATCCAAATCAAGGAAGGCGACGAGTACAAAACCGCATTTCGCACCAGGTACAGGCAGTTTGAGCACCCAGTCATGCCGTTCGGGTTAATGAATGCACCAGCTACCATATTACCAAGCTACAATACCAATCAGAAGAGATAAGTCGTCGGCAGAGCGACGACTATTAAAGAGAGTGAAGACCATACCGGAACCGAAATCCCCACATACTATGACCCTATAGGAGGTGCCGGAATGAAGGCAGAGTGCACTTAACGACAGAGAAGTCCAGCGGCACCCAGAGAGTGGCGATAAATGCACCCAGAGAGCGGGGATAAGCGTACCAGAAGAATCAACATACGCACCTAGCATCCGGAAGATGATCAGCTCACCTAGAGAATTCACGGCCACAGCTCAAAGTCAAAGAAAATGAGAACAGACCAAGCGAAGTCCGAAAAGGCGAAAAGGAGTCGAAGGGTCAACGCAAAGCAAGTCGAAACACGAAGCCAGTTGAAACACGAAGCAGGTCAAAGACAAAACCGAGTTAAAAAGATGTGCCAAAGCAAGTGGAAAAATGAGGCGAAAGCAAGTGCAAGAATGAGACGAAGCAAGCGAAGCCGACCAAGACCACCCAAAACACAAGCGAAGTCGAACACCTCCGAAGTCCAGAGACGAAGGCTGCCGAATAACGCGTTGGTCAACAAAGATCACCAAAAGTTTACTGGAAGTTCATAAGTCTACCGATCCACGGCGGAAATGAACAACCGAATTGAGTGTAAGTCGTCGACGGAGCAATGAACTTCAAAAGGGGGGATGACGGTGTTAAAATGAATCCTACCAACAAGTCAAAAGCCCACCTGGATGCAGTCTACGGAGACACACCGAGAAGTCGACCGAGAAGTCTACTGAGAAGTCGACCAGTCAAGTTTTACCGACAAGCCAACAGCCCACCGGGATGCAGTCTACAATGAAGTCCACCAAGATGTCGAGCAAGATTCTACTGAAACCGTCTATTAAGAGCAACTATGGAATCGAACGGAAAGTCACAGAAGCGGACTTCCAAAGAAGATTACTGCGTCACGCAGCATCTACGAGTCAATGCCACTACCGGCTGCAAGATATATTCTATAGAGCATGCGGAAGCACTGCACAGAGCTCAGACAGCGCTCGCACGCTTGAACTTGGTAAGTATAACCATTTTAGAGAAGCTTACGTGTTAGATAATAACGAATAAGACGCGATTGACGCATATGATTGACAGCTACGACCGATGCCGGCAGCGGAAGCTCCCATCGATGCCAAGTCATGAGTGGAAGCACTACCACCCTGACAATTTCAACAAAGACCTACGTCAAGATACGAGCTACGCGAATGATGGTCGTGGGAGCATGGGTTAGGAAGTCGAGATAATGGAGGACGGGATCACTTTTGGATGTTTCCAGGTTTCTGTCTTCTCTTCTTCCCTTCTTTGGATCTCGGCCCGGTACAAATGGCGTTGGCACGGGTCTTTACCACCTTCTAATAGAAGTGGAGTTTCCCCGTGCGCAGGATCCACCGAAAGGTCGCCATTGAGCTGTACCGATCGGTTGTGGGACTTATGGGTTCATACGATTGCGTACGTAGGATGATTGTCTTATTCTTTGTTTCCCTTTCCTTTCCTTTTCTCTTGTACGGTTTATGCAGCCCAGGAGGTCTGCACCTAAAGAGTGGGACGATGTAACGGCGGCACGTGGCCCAGGTCCGGGTAACGGCCATTCTATCTAGTCAGCTCGCCACGAGACCTAGATCTCTAGCGATAATCTTACCTATACACCTATTTACTATCACTCGAGTCCACATTGGCAACCGTATACCATAATTACCATATGTATGCCTTAAGGCCGAACGCTGGCGTACGTGCCCTTACAACAATCCATCACTCTTTCTCCTTGCAACCCAAGGGGGGTAATATCCACACCTGCATCGAACATTGAACTTTCTAGCTGACACTACATAGTCAGTGCAATCACCCCATGACACACCTCCAGTGAACCAGGAGCACCATGCTCAGCAGGTATGAGCAACATTGCCTTATAGGCTTTGACGTTTTGCAACCTCGCTGACTTAGGCAACACTGATATGCCAAATGGAATAGGTCCCCCAACGATAGAGGCAGCCTGCAAAAGCATCAGGTGGGTGATATCAGAGTGCAAAAAGATTGGCGGGAAATTGCCTGAGATCTATTCTGTTGCAGATTTTTCAGCCAGGACCCCTACACAGTCGATGTCGACAAACTGTGTGAAGAAAGCTACAAGGAAGCGCACAAAATTCTGAGTATGGAAATCAAGGAGTTTGACATGTCAAAAGCAGATATTCACACAGTAAGTATGTGCATTATTTAAGCCCTGTTCAGTGAGACTGACAATGAGAGTGGCAGATCGCCAGTCAGCTGACCGAGTGCTCCTCACAGAGAAGGGTCATCGATTTGTGCCCGATCGATATGCGACTTGCTTGCGGACCCTGTTGAATGATAATCGCAACAATATTCTTCAAGTACCCGAAGCATAATTTCACTTGATGGCCATGTTCGTGCCACTTCAGCGATGTGGTGACAGCAGAACGTTTGTTACTTGCTGCAACTGCAGTAAGGCAGTCCTTGGACAAGTGGGCTGGTTGCAGTTTCCTCCGCGTAGTGTATGAAGTGGATACATACAAGATCACGCAGAACACGGTTTGGGATACACATATCTGACATTTTGGTAGGTACATATAGTGATATATTCGAACTATGGGAAAGAATCCCACTAGATATACAAAAAAAGATCTTCGCTATTGATATGGACAAGATCAACCTAATCAGCGGTTGTAATTGGAATGTGCCTGCTGCATCATGGTGGGATCTGGGGATGGTAATCGACGATGAGGACATGTTGCTTCTCAGGTATATAGTATATATTAGTTTGATTGTTTATTGTATTAATACAATTGATGGAAAACTGACTAATGTCTTTCCAGACATAAAAGGGTCTAAAATCATGATTAGAATCGCAATCGGTAAAACACATGTCTAGATTCAGATCATTGACTGTGGGGCCTGACCAAGATCACAGCGAGTTCAGGTGCGGACTCTGACAGCTGACGGAGGGCTCAGACAATATCAGAGCGATATCATGAGAAGCCTCTGACAAGATCACAGCGACAACACATGTGGACTCTCGCAACAGCCAGTGGGCTCTGACATAGCCAGGGTGATAGCTTGAGAAGCATCAGACGAAATGACAGAGACAATACGGGTGGATTCTGACAACTGACGGTGGGCTCTGATAATACCTGGGTCATGGCATTAGAAGCCGCAGGCAAGATCACACCGACTATATGTGCGGACTCTATCATCTGACAATGGGCTCTGACATGACCAAGGCGACAGCATGTGGAGCCTCTGACAAGATCATGCTGACTACTCTGACAACTGACAGTGAGATCTGACCTGAAAGTGCAATTGCACAGGGAGCCTCTGCCAAATGGCCCATAGTGCAGATCTACGATAGATGATTACACCATGTTGTGCACAAACACTCTCACTATCACCCCATCAGTACTTTGTTAGTACACCAAAGTGATGGGGTAAGGTAGAAATACTACCATAAGCATACCGTGGATTACGCGTGTATTTTCCACTTTATGTATGATGGCTCTGGGCCGAAGTCCATCAACTGCGGTGATGGCTGTTACAGGATCCTACGACAGGGTACTTAGGTCACAGTAAATTGCCTGTGGCGGAATGGCTTATTCCCGACAGAAATAGCTACAGGATCAGCTCAAGGAAAGTATAAAGACAACCCGACATTCGCTCAGATCTCTGGAGAAATCAGTTGTCGAAAACGATAAACCTGAAGATCCTGATGAACATACAAACCAACCCCTGAATAGAGCGTTTATCACCACCCGAAGTCGCAATAAATGGATCAACTTGCGAACACATGGGAAAAGGAAAATTGTCAAGGACAAAAATCCTGACAACATCTTACTACCACCTTCCACAGCACCATCCAGTAGGGCAGGATGTGGAACAGGGGGTTCTTCCAGAGGTGGAGGGGTGTGGGGGGCAGAACAGGCCATAATACCTGGGTTGGAAACTCAGATGAGCCACCACTTCCCCTATTTCCCACTGGAAACAACCTGCACGACAGTTCAATCTCATCCTATTGCAATAACGACTCCAAAAGGTATGGCCTAGGATGATTGCCACCGCTACCACCTGCAGGTTCTACAATATACAGTGGTTCTGTATGAGGGCTCTCACCTGGGTGAAGGTATTAAAAGAAAATATGACAAATATAGCTTCCAAATGTGTTCAAAGGAGGTCCATCAGACTACACCCGTCCATATTGAACGTGGTTCTCCTGAGTGGAACCCATATGAAGTGGCACTGGACAGAGTTCGAATATGATATGGACAATTCCGTTTCGATCACAGGGATGATGGTTTGAAATCCAGGGACCTCGTATGATGCGAGAGCTGAGTATATGAAAAAATTGTCCAAAGTGGACCAATGGAACCCCTTTGTCAGTGCAATGGAAGAAAGATTTCTTGACAGACAAGATAAATGTGTTGTATGGTGGCGTGTGCTCTAGTAGTCGAGTGTGTGCGGGCGTATCCGACAGTGTGTCGATTGTATCGTGTAACGAGTCATCTCCCATCGACATAAGGTTGATCGATGACCCAAGGTGCCAACTACAAAAGCTGCAAGTTACATTATAGTCCTTGGCATAGTGCTATCCGTACTTCGAATCGGCTCAACACTCCTCCATGACCGCTATCACGTCCATTTCAAACAAATCAGTAAACATAGGAGAATATCAGCCAATCAAATGTTGTGGATCTCCTCAAAACAAACGTGCCCAATGAATTTTCTTTCCGACAGCAATCCCAATGCCTTTTCCAATTCCGATCCTGAGGTCATTCCGGAGGCCATTCCAAAGTCCATTCCCGAGCCCATTTCTGAGAATTCCCATCGCTGCACACCGCTTCAAGAAGCCGGGCTTCGGCAGTGGCTTTGTGAAGCAGTCGGCGAGCATCGTAGCAGTCAGTAGGAAGCTCAAGTCGATCTCTCCATCTCTAGCCATAACTCCAACAAGATAGTACTCGGTCGCAATGTGTGCAACGGATGTTCCGCGGTTGATTCTGGACTTGATGGTCGCGATCGGTGATTGGGAATGAGAGAATACGTGAGCGATCATCGGGATGCCATGCTCGTTCAAGAGATGCGAAATCCGTGTGAGTGCCAGGCAGCCTACTCCAAACGCAGAGTATTTGGCATCGGTTGTGCACTGGGCAGTCAACTGCTGTTTTCTCGATCCCCAGTCGACCACTCCTCCGAATGTAATAACCCGTCCACATGTCGATTTATAGTCATCCGGGCATCCAGCACAGTCCCAATCGACATAACATCTAAGTGCACCTTCTCTTTCCAGTGCTCCTCCGAGTGCTCCTCCTAGTGCTCCTCAGAGTGCTCCTCCGAACATCAGCAAGAAGTGAAATTGGGTTCAGAAAATGGACCCCACACACCGATTCTTCTCCACATTCTCCCCAAATGATCCGAGCGACATAATTGAAATCATCCACGACGCTTCGTAGCGTCCAATGATGTGAACGCGTCGTCGTGACATTTCAAAATGCGTTTAGTCATTTAAGGTAATTGATTGAACTTGTTTCTTTGACATTGGTCATCTAGATTTAAATCGTTTCGATGGTTTTTTGAACTGTTCCATTGATTTCGAGAATATTCTTAAGTATATAATCCCTTGAGACATCGATTATACACAAGCTTGCACAACTCCCATAACAAAAATTAAGTCACCCAGAGTAAACACACCCGGTTTTGATATATCACTGCAATGATTACTTCAAGTAACGATTCGAATAATCTTCATTCAAAACAAATTGAAATCATTCAAGTCAATTGTGGTGCTCAAGTACCACTGTCAGCTATCTGGCCGCGGCTTCAGCGGAACAAGGTGTACAGCTCCTTGGATCACGCTGATAAGGATGATATAAGTGGTTCCGATGCGGCAAAGAGGCTTACAACAGTAGCTTCCATCATGCAAGGGTTGCATTCGAGGTTGATGCCTCCCGTCGACAATCACTATACCAGCAGTCTGATGTATCGGCCCTGTTGGAAACGTCTGGCCCAATGCAAGAGGCCCTTTAATGATCAATTCGGCATTCTCAACGAGGAAAGGACACTTCAACCAAGTGGGAATGCATCCCGCAGTCGACCTAAAGTGGCTATCTGGACTCGTCCCCATCCAGCGAAGCACTGTATCATTTCTTCGTGGCTTATGCTGCCTCCACCTTGTGGACCCAGTGCAACGAACCATATGGACTTCGTGCTCGTCGCATTCAAAAGACGTCACCGGAATTGCTACTGCGTGGTACCGAATGTATTTTGCATCGTTGAGACGACTGAAATACTGATCGTGCTCGATGTAGTCTGTGATGTCGGCAAATCTCTTGAAACACCAACCAATGTGATTCTGTAACTCCCCTTTTGGCATTGCAGACCACTCCACCAAGTCATCAAGAGTTTTGATTTCTGGTTGCGGGTTTTACATCATTCGCTTGATAGGCGCTTTGGTTAGAGGCATTTTTCTTGTCGCGATGTTGTTTTGCAGAGTTTGCATTCAGCTCTCAATAATGAAACACCTCCTTTCAGGCGTTCGTTTGCACAATCCGGAAGGAGACCTCATCATGATTCGATCGTTGGTACGCTTGTGTAAGATCCATCATTGGTTTTTCTGGGAGTTCAGAGCGTACATCTAAGAGGTAGCCAAGCAGGCGGATATAGTCAGAGAAGTGGATCAGGACATGCATCTTCACAAAGTTGGAATCCGATTGGTCGATAAGATGATGTGCAATTTCTGATTCGATCTCTGTTCTATCTTCATCAACACAACAACGCTTTGCAGCCACAGAAAGATTGTTCCAAGTGGGGTAACTCTCCCATTCCTCCTAGTTGTCCAAAGTAAGCTGCTTTTCCAAGGCTTCCGAGACCATCTTTCTAGATTTACTGGCGCGGAATCGACTGACAACATCCTTGTGACAATGGAGCTGCTCCAGATAATTCTCCATGTCCTCGATCGTGGCCTGAGTATGGTACTGGTACTGTGCCATAAGGCGAAAATACACTAAGTTCTTGACCCACAACAGGGCTTCTGTGAAGGGAATCCTTCAGCTCGCCGAAAGGTTGAAAAGAGTCTCCGCGAAAACTGGAACAATCACACGCCGGAGTGCGTTCATATCCTCACCACTCCAATCCCTTACCTGGCTATATGGCTTGTTGAATCGAGTGAAGCCAAGATACGGAGGCATCAATGCCCAGAGCTGGTTGAATTTGTCGATCCTGGATTGTTGTTCGAGGAAGGACGGTACCCATTCCATCAAATACTTGAGCATACCGAGATAGATGGTATGAAGAATATCGGGTACGATTATAGTCGTCGGAGAGATGCATTTCATAGTCCAGAAGACGCCTTCTGAGGTTCCAACCGCTCGATCTTCCTGATATTGTCTGCCTTCACATCTCTCCGTCTCCTCTCCCTGAGTCGTGAGTATTATTTTGTGGAAGTATAGCCCATAGCCTCTCAATTGCCACGATGATGAATTGCGGTCTCCAAATGACGATTTTGGTGCTTCGCACACAGGGCAATGGGGCTGCTTGTTTGAATGCAAGAGAATGTTTTTCAAGTAGTCAGCCATCCATGCACAGATGACAGGATAACATTGCCACATCTGACCGTCTGCACAAAGCATCAGCTTTCCAGTGTTGAAAAGCACGTCGTGAGGATGAAAAATAAGGTCGAAGACCTTCCTGAAACCTCTTGCCCGTGGATTTGTTGTTCCTTCACGTCAGTTGTTTTTCCATCTCCTTTAAAGTGAGATTGTGGAAGAACGATAAGAAGGGCAACAAGGATGTTTGAAAGATTTGAAGCCTTTGATCTGATCGTCGAGTCGACGTTGCCACAAGTCAAATATACTGGCCATTCCATCTTGGCCGCGAATGGTTTGTAAGATGTGTCAGGTCTGAACTGGCGAATAAAGAGACAATCGTAACTCCAAGCACCGGCCATAGCTAATCAAGCTGTCGAAATCATCATGCCTATGATGAAATTTAACCAAGGTATCAGTTCATTCCACCACCAGTCTCTTGAATTCATCTCTGAGTTGATACATTCCTCAGCATCATGGAATTCCTTTGCTGGAGCATACGACATATGTTCCCTGAATGCAGGGTGGCCCATGATGAACTCAATGCATTCAACAGGATTGCGGTGAAAGAAACGTGTGTAATCATCGTGGCGAAAGTTGTCTGGAACGGCCAAACGATTGTAACACACTTTGCCAGATTTGAAAGAGTTGATGCCCATTGCTTAGGGCTTTTCTTTCAACCTTTTGAATATAGTGTGGAATGAAGTGAAATTGCGGATGGTTGCCATCGTAGGGTTCCCAAAAAGCTCGTCGATAGCCGCTCTGCTCAAGTGGTGCTTGTCGCACCAGTGCGCAAATCAATACTCCTCCACGCAACGAAATCATGACCATAGATCAATTTCATTGTCGAAGATATCGAAATACTCGTTACTAATAAGCTTGCCCGCTGGACCGTTGTCCCAGTGTGGAGTACCACAAATACTTGTCCGAACTGGAGGTTGCTCTGGATCGATCCACACATTCTCGTCGTTGGCTTCTGTATCGCTGGAATCCTCATCGGAGGGGTGAAGAACAGGGTTGCGATGCGTTTCATGAACGAATGAAAGTAGAATGCTATCCTCCTCAATCGCAAAACCATCATCTGGCAGTGATTCGCCTGATACGGATACTATCCTTTCTGTGTGGTCGTGACAGAGGTGACTGATGTAAGCACCAATGTAGGAGTAAGTCTTCGAGTAGTAAAGACACTGTCGACGAAGATCCATGTTTCGTTAGCAAAATGAACTGTCCCAACAACATTGAGAACAGTCTTGACAGTGTGGGAACTACTTACACCATTACAAGCCGGCCGTGTTCGGAAAAAGTTGCACCGTGATTTACGTTTTCCAAAAAGTGCTCCTACCACTCTGGTAGGATTTCTCTGATCCTCTTTCAGACGTTTGCAAAGTGTGCACTCGCTCTGTCGATTTCAACATCCCATTGATATCGAAAAGCATACTGCATCTGCATTCAGCTTGTCACAGCAATTGTTTTGCACTCTCCCAAGACCCTCCTACGCCCATTGCCTGATGTATGGTTGTCACGTTATGTGAAGTTTGTACCTTACATGAACCGTGCATTCTCCTTAGATACCGACTCAGCGACGTCATCGCAGGGTACAAGAACTAGAGCAAGGACACACAAGTGAGATATGACTGCAGAGCATGCTTTGAGTTGTCTTTGGGATAAACTTAAGCGTTCAGTCAACGAATCAGGGTGCATAGATGATGCTAACCAAATTGCCTCCTAGGTGAATCGCAGCCAAGATGATGTCGCCGGATCAAGAAAACCCTCCAAGCCCATATATATATTCGCCATGCCAGCCCACCTTGGTTACAATCTCCAGAACCTTCGACACACCCTCCTCACCTCTGCTACCGCATCGCATCACCCTTGACAATATATTCAACACTCCCGACGCTTGTTTAAAGTAACAAGCATTTGATATCCACCACTCAATCATTGACAACCGTTGAGAACCTAAAATGTAATGTGATGCCTTCTGGTAGCCGAAATCAGTCGTCGCAGATGCTGGTACATTCCAGATGCCGACTGTACAAGTCTGCGCCTGGGCCGAGAACGCCGGTGTTGGAGTCAGCCAATGAGCAGCAGAAAGCATGGGGATATGGCAGGATAAGGGTGGCTTGACAACACAACAGATAGATAATAAAGTGAGGGAGCGCGTCTGGGAGATTGCCCAGTCCATGAGCATCATCAACAAGCAAGGCCCCAGCCCCGAGCAATGGGATCTCCTAATCGATCGTTGTGTTACTTGAACCAGTGATCTGGAGTCTAAAATGCTGCTGTGAAAAGGGTTGATGGCAGACAAGACTAACCTTGATGGTCGGAGACTCAAGGCAGCACTGGACGAGTTGGCGGAGGTTGGCCTTCCCCAAACGAAGAATTCGCTCGAAGAAACCTCTACTAAGAAGAGGAAACTGGTGCATGTGGGTATGTATTCATCGCCCCAATGCTTCTTTTGCCCTTCCAGATGTTGTGTAGATCCGGAAGACAACAAGGGAGAAACCACGGGTCATAGGTCCTCGCGGATAAAGGTGCGTTGCGACACATCGAACAATTTCCTTGTCGAGCCATGTAGCGTTACCATTGCCTATGTGGATTCCGACATTGCTGGGAAGAGGTTGGGTGAAAATATTACTCAGCGATTCTCATGGCACTGGCCTGGGGATGATGAATCGATACTTCCGATAGTTACATCAATTGTTGATGCGACCATGTCGTTAGTCCTGAATGCTGCAATTGCCAGTCTGCCAGACCCCAGCCGAAAAATCCGAGAGCTTTCGGGCTCCCTGGAGGAGCCTATTAGAGATGGTGGTCTGTACGCCTGTAATGTTACCCCAATCTTCGATAACAATACTGCTGCCTGATGGGTACAGGCGGCGATGACATGAAGCAACCCAACGCTCTTTTGCATCGTTCATCGTGGCCAACAAGCCGACAGCACAGATGGTGCCCAGACACCTATGCATGGTGGCCGCAGCTACATTCCTCTGGATGACATCCTCCCACCACCAGACGAAGATATGATCGACAATATTGGGGAGGAATCGGATGATGATGGTGCAACGCTGCGCCCACATCCAAGAAACTTCCCGATGACGAAAACAGGCTTCCAACAGTTTGCACGGAAGCTTCAAAAGAGGATCATTATTCACCAGAGATACCTTGAAGTCATCCGAAACCGTGCTATTGGTATGTTGGCCGATGACGAGCAAAGCGGTGTTGCCGATGGGGATGTGGCTTGGTTACGCGAGCACAATCACATTGTGAATCCTTCTGCTGCAGGCTCCTCGGCCAATAGGAATCACACAAGCAGCCCCCCAGCTGCAAATTAGTTGTTGTGAGGATGGAATGCACTTGCTGGATGGTTGTTCAAGGATTTGCATTGTGGGTTAGTATTTTTCTGGCACTTTGGAGGGTGGATGGATGGGTGATAATTTGGAGTTTTTTGGTGAGGTTTTGGGTCTCTTTTTGGTGTTTTATGTATTTTATTATTACATCATTCATAATAATGCATGAACGGCTGTGTTCAGAGTTCACGATGTTGGGATTAATCGTTGAGATGTGTATTTTTGGAAATTACATAGTGGCAGCGATAGGACTCCGTTTATGGCTATCATGTAATTGGTAATTTGATATCTTTACCCAGCAGAAGTTAGCCCAGATGATTGAAGAAAAGAGAACGCTTTTTAGCTCATAGCAATGATGATTTTCGTCAAGGGAAGCCAATCAACAATCCTGCGGCATGCTTGTCATCTGCCATTCTTAGTTCCGAGTTCCCGTCCATCCAAGGAATTGGAAGTGTTGGTGGTGAGACATGCCAACATCCTTGAAACGTCGACAGGATGAAAAGACGCATCAGGACGACGCTTTTAATCATATTGACGCTTTCTTTCCATTACACAACACTTTAGTTCATTTACTCTACATTCATTCAAATTTCCTTTGGTGACTCCGTTAATTCTTCGTACTCCTCACTTGCCGCCTTTTTAAATCATGAGAAGAATGCGCCACACTAGTACTCCACCTGTTCCTTCCAGCACCTGGAGGAGCAGACGATATATCCCTGACCAGCATTTCGATGGCGAGCTCAGCACGATACGTGACAACTACAATGACCGTGGAGATGACAATTCAGAATCCGACGACCAGCCTGTTCGGTGAGTATCCAAGAAAGCAATGGGCATGCACCCATCAAGAGATTCCTTCATGTCAACTCTTGGAAAACAAGTCGCAGTAACTCAATTAACTCCTACATTGGTGCAACCCCTACATCCTCAGTGTTGGGAGTTCAATATTGTCTTGGAGGAGGAGGATGAACGTGAGCCTGCGCAGCTGGCATCGAAGAAGGTATCCAATTAAGTGTTCGAATGATTGAATCCGCCAGCGAATCGATATATGTACAAGAGGAACGATTCAAACGAAGCCAGTGAGCAATTGATTACATGGGAAGCCGGAAATCTGTGGAGTTGTGAGCCATTTCCTGACGATGTGACAGGCCTCATTGTCAGCACAGAATACAATGCCCAGACAACCCTTTCAGGGGTGCCGGCAATGGTCATGGCACGTGTGAAGCCTATAGCTATCAATGATGTGATGTTTGTGAATCCCATTGCCACAAATGCGGTGAAGACCACCAAGATTCATACTTGGAGGTATGAGGAATTCCCCAGGATTGATCCAGCCCAGAGAAAGTCGGACCCTCCATGTGCCTACATTTCAGTGGTAAATGAATCATCTCAACGATTGCTTTCATCGCTGACGATGTCCATCAGGCTCTCGCAAAGATTACTTGCTCCGGTGCAGCAATGGTATACTGCAGCAAGACCTCAATCAACTCTATTTCTGGATTTCGAACCCAGTCGTCTACCAATATCCGGACAATGGTAGGCTGGCTATTGGCCAAGGACAGGTTTACATGCCCCACCAACGTTCGTGAGGTAAGTTCAAAGTTCCCTTCTTGTTTACATTTTGGCTTGATGATCAATTTCGGAGTGCAAGTTTCAATTTGCAGCAACTGAAACTGTGGATGTTATTCACCGGACATACTTCTATGGCATACGACAAATGCGAATGAAAGATACATCATTGAGTGATACAATCAACCAGTCATTCATTGCGCTCACCACAACGGCCATCCACCATTGCCTGTCGGCCTGGAAAACACGCGAGTTTAGTGTTCCGCCGCAGTTTGGTCCAGGAGGTGGAGCACAACGTAAGTGCGATACCAGGAACATTAATCACGCGGTTGATCATGCATGCACAGATGTTTTTCGTCCTCTCGACATGGATTGTCATCCTTCCTCACCTGAGGTTCAAGCCCAAAAGATAAACAGTATCTCCAGCATGATCGGCCGAAGGATCCACAAAACTGGTACAGACCCAGCGATGGCATAACCTCAGAACGATCAGGGCAGCTTTGATGAGAGCTTCCTTGATTACCTCCCGGAGGAGCTGATAGAGCAGCCTCACATTTCTTTCAAGTGTCTCAGCAGCTTTGTTGCTGTAACTGAAGCTAGTATGCGATTCTCCGCAGTTCTGCCTGCCATCACCAGCAGCAGCAAGCCCGTCCCCTGCAGCGACAGCAACAGCAAAAGCAACGACATCACCAACATGACCAGCGTTGAGAATACGGGATTAGTCAATGGAAGTACGATTGTAGAGGCTGAAATGTGGCTTGGTGATTGGGAATGGTGTCAGTGATCGAATTTAGGATTTCCTTTGTGTGCTATTTTATTCTAGGTTTCGTCGATATATCATAATAGTAGTAAATGTAATAGAACTGATTGTTCACTGAAGTCTGGTCTCAAATGCACGAAATCAGAAGTGCGACAATGCATAATCCTCCCGGGACGAACTGCAAGATACTGACCATCACGTATCAACAAATTAAAAATCGTGAACCTAATCTGCATGGTCAGTACCATTAGTTCAATTAAGCCATGAGGGTCTTAAAAAACAAGAACTACAAGGTTCATTGAACGTATGGAGCGAGTACTATCATCATCGCGAGGAATAATCAAATTTGACGATGTAGGAGTATCCCGAGAAATCAGTTGTGATATTCCCAAAGCAAGTGTGAACCATTCGTCAAGTGCACGTGGTCACTTTCACAAGTGTGCGTACACTGGTTGTGACGCTTGAAAACAGCATCGCAACGACTGAAAGAACACTCTGGAACACTAAGGCAATGCTATATTTCAGGGAAACCTCGATTTCATTTTTTTGAGTTTGTGGGTACATTTAACTGAATAAATTTAAACAAGGAGATTTAGCATTGCCTGATGAAGGGCACTCGCCAGGCCTTCGTGCCGTTGGGGTACCGAAACACGGTGTTGAGAGCTAGCTTATGCTCATTACTCGGGTCGTGATTGTGCCAGCTGAGAACTCCGATGGCATATGTGATATCTGGCCAGGTGGTGGTTGTTGCGTTCATGACCCTTCCGATCATCGATTGGTATATTGTCGGACCGCTGGCTTCTTTGTCGGACTTCCTCTTGTGAAGCTTGATTGCCATCGGCTTGGCAACTGGCCTGGACTTGACCATTCTGAACTTCACCAAGACCGTCAGAATGTAGCTGCGCTGATGCATGTCGATCGTGTGAAGCTCCCGATTGCATCCTATGTCTATGCCGAGATAGAAGGAGACACTCCCGAGGTCATGCATCCTGAACCTCTCATTTATCTGATCTTTGATACGCCCAATCAAACCCTGGCTAGCAATGATGAGGAGATCATCGACATACAGACTGACTGTGGCAATGAGTATTCCGTGATCCTCTATGTCATGGAGCACGAACAGTCCTCCGTCGACAGGTGATGCCACGAATCCGATCGAGATCATGAAGTCCTTAGACGTGCCGGACCAATCATGTGAGAACGGGTTGAGGCCATGAGGAGACATTCTCAAGCGGAGTACAATCGTCAGCGAGGGCTTTGACCTTGGATCGTAGTATCGGCTCCCAGTTTGGCCGAAACGAAAATTTCCCTGTGGCGGGTACATATAGATCTCTTTATCCAAGTCAACTACCAAGAAAGCCGTGCATACGTCAATTTGATGGATCTCGACATCATACTTGACGGCGAGAGTGAGGGCCAGCCTAACGTGGTTAAAGCAACCAGTCGGTGCATACTTAGCCTGGTAGTCGACAGCTTCGATTTGGTGATTTCCTCCACAGAGTAGGCTCGATTTGAACCCCTGCACATTGCCTGCTCCATCGCACTTGATCTTGTATACCCAGTAACTTGGCAAAGCCATGCTGCCTTCCGGAAGCTCCACGAAATCACCAAAGACTTGATGCTGACTAATTGCATCTAACTCTTCATTAATCGCCGTATCACGTTTTTCGGCGAGTGGAGACTCCGTTGCTGCTTTGTAAGACTTTGGATCGTCGATGCCATGCTCATGATCGTCGGAGATCACAGCTGCGGCGTAGATGTAAATCATCTCGTTGAATTCGACATCTTCGAGAGCCAATTGTGCAGACTCGGCCAACTTGTCAGCGCAGCTTCGGCGACTGCCTTCAGCCGGCGGCTTCCATGCATCTCCAAGTGATGTCTGACGGCCAGCCAATTCTCGTGACTTCTTCTTTGTCATCGGAGGATCTGGAGGTGAATTGTCGTTCAACGGCTCCCCTGTTTGACTTTCGGAATTTCCATCTCCGGTTGGCAGCTTCTCGATTGTGTGTGAGGCTTCAGATTTATTCCTGGTGGGCGTGGGTTCCACAATGACATCTCTGTACAAGTGCTTGTTCAGGATCACTTCATCTGCTGCATTCCGTGCGGTGTACGGCTTCCCCTCTGCGAATACCACATCTCGGGAGGAGCGAAGCTTCTTGGCCAATGGATTGTATACGAAGTAGTGCTTAGTCGATATGCTGTACCCAACGAATACGCAGGAAGTGGCTCAATGATCCAGCTTCGTTCGTTTCTCTTTCAGAACATGGACGAAAGCCCAGCATCCGAACTCACGGAGATTCTTCAAAATTGGGTTCCTCCTATGCCAGGCCTCATACGTGGTTATACCGACTACCGATCGCGTTGGAGTGCGATTCTTGAGATTCAGTCCCACTGAGACTTCCAATGCCCAGTAGTTGTTCGAAAGTCCGGCATCGTCCAGCATGCATCGTACATGCCCCCTGATCGTGCGGTTCGCCCCTTTGAAGACTCCATTAGACTGAGCTGAATAGGGCCTAGTTGTTTCCTGTCTTATGCCCTCTGATTTTAGGTACTCTGCGAATGTCTTGGAGGTATACTCACCGCCTCCATCTGTACGAAATCACTTCACTTGCTTGCCTGACGCCTTTGCTTTAAGAGCATTCCCTTGTTTCAATGGATCGCGGGCTTCATACTTGTGCTTCAATATGGACTCATCCGTATGCCTCGTGGCGTGTTGGATGAAGAGCAGCATATGTCGACTTCCTCCAATGGCGGTGTATTAGGGGATCGCATATGTCCGAGTGCACGAGGTGCAGTGGCTCCGTGGTGCAGGAGGTTGTATTCGGAGTGAAAAGCTCTCGAGCTGATTTGGACTTGATGCAGCTCTCGCAATGGCACTTCCCGGTCATCTTCCCAGAGTCGGCAAAGACCTTCGGCAAGATCTCCAAAGCTTTGAGACCGATGTGTGGCAGGCGGCGGTGCCGTAACATCCGCTTCTCTACATCGTGCCAAGATGCATCCCCTGTTGTGTTCAGTGCCAGAAGGCAGCTGTCGTCGATATCAGTGTGTTCAGTCGATTCGCGATCCAGAAATCGATCCGGAACGAGGAGCCCATCGACCTGAGGTGTTCTGGCAATCAACACGCGATGGCGATTATAGAGGTTGAGACCGTAGTGATCCACCTGTTCGACTTTGAGATGCCTATCCACAATCTGGAACTGGGAGATGATGTTGAATGATCCTGGCAAATGCACTACTTCTGGAGGTATGATTGTTTCCGTCTGTCCGTCTGGCAGCTGGCAAGTCAACCTGACACTCCCATATCTGAATGCAAATGATGTGACCCCATTGTATCCTTTCACCTTGTTTCTATTCGGATGATATTCGGTTCACGTGAAGAACATTAATCGACGGCCGGAGATGTGAGTCGTGCATCTGCAATCGAAAAACCAATCACTGGATGAAGCATTTGAGCTGGCCACCATCCAATTGTTCTCGATCGACGTGGTGAGAGTCGAAGCAGCCGATGCTTCAGTTGATGCGTTTGCTGCAGTATCAGCAGCCTTGGAAGGATCGCCGCGCTGCTTGCTCAAGCAGTTCTCGGTAGTGAGCCCTCGCCACTAGCAATGAAATCACTTCCAGAAATCCTTCTCTTTCTTATCGTTGTCTCCCTTATTATCTCTCTTATCATCTCTCTTATCCCTCTTTGGACTTCTGCTGACTTTGCCGGCTTTACCGCCATAACCACCACTACCACCTTTGCCACACTTCTTTGCAAAGAGCAGAGCTTCTGGAGCGAGCTCATGCTCTCTCACGATGGCAGCGTCCTTTGCAACGAGCTTGGTGACGATCTGATCGGGCGTGGCGGTCATTGCGGCATTTTTGTCCATCATGATCTCCAGGAAGGCTTCCCACTTGTTGTTCGTTGGGATTCCGCGAAGGAGGTAGACGATGTTTTGGTACTCACTCATCAGGGCGATTGTGTTTGCAGTATCGGCATCAGTGTCAGTTGTCGATGGCCCAGTGCAGAGATTGTAATCCATAACTTTCCGATCGATCCCCGATGCGTTGTTGTCAACATCTCCGCACTCCTGTAGCTTAATGCTCGAATGGTCATCCCTAATCTCGAAGATGTTGAGCTTCAACTTTGACTTGTAGGCTGAGGCCATCTTGTCCCAAACCGTCTTCGCATTGTCGACGACCCTGTATTCCGCTTGGATCATGGGCGCCATGCCTAGTAGTAGGATCGTCGATCTTGTAACCCCATGGCGATTCATCCAGTCTTTGAAAGCAGCTTTCTCTGTAGCGGTCGCGTTTGCTGCTGGCTCTTCCGGCATCTCATTGTATCCTTTGATGATACCATACACTTGCTTCTGCATGAGAAGAAGGGCCATCTAAGTTGCGCATTGTGCAGAGTTTGTTCCATTGAACTTGGTGATAGTGATTGTAGTCGAACACATCCTGTAACAAGTAGTTATATCGTATATCGCAATCGCCAGTAATCGTAGTCTCTCAGACTGTCTGTACGGGTGACGTCCAGAGGCCGCAGTGAGAAGTACGGCAGGGAGCGGGGTAATCGCTTATCTTGTGGTGAGGCTTCTCCATGATGCTGTCCTCCACTCGAAAAACGAAAGTGGAAGTGTTGATCATTGGTTCACTGTTTAAAAGCAAGGGCTCATAACCGGTTGCACGCTGGCATGTGCTCAAGTAGTCGAGTGTGTGCCGGTCTATGTCAAGGTGTGTCTATTGTAACGTGTAACCAGACATGTCACATCGACATAAGGTCGATCGATGACTAATGGTGCCAACAACAAAAGAGGCAAGTTAAATCATAGTCCTTGGCATTGTGATATCCGTACTTCCAATCCACTCAGCGGAAAAGAAATCACTATGCAAAATAATGCAATGCAGATACAAACGATAAATTGAGAGTAACCTAATGGACCTGGATGCTCTCAACTACACAGTCTATCCAGTTGGAATCCCTTGCAGGACCTTGCTTAAAGATGGGCTTTCAGATGATCTCCAATGTCACCTGTCAACTACCAATTGTGAACCTCAAAATGCCATTGACTATGTGCAGAGTGTGCCAAGAGTTGGACTATCAATGAAAGAATACCTGATGCTGCAGAAGAAGTATTCTTGAAAGGATAACGCTTTGAGTTTTAAGCAACAAGACCAGAAGATGACTCCTCTGCAGGAAGGAGACCAACATGAAGACCAACCCCAGGTTTGTGGATCAGGAGGAAAGTCTGGCTCCAAGAAACCCCAGAAAATGGTCAAGACCAAGGATCAGACTCCTGTCCATATGAACACAAAGAAGGCCCTGGAGGGAATGGCCACTTCTGTAGTGGATGTATTATTTGAAAAGGTCGAGTGTGTTCCCGGTGTTATAGACAGCCTGGTCTTGGATTTCTGCTGAAAATTGATAGTAATTTCATCCTCGACAGGTAAGAGGCCAAAACCCAAAAATGAGCCTCCAAAGAATGTCTAGTCTGTGGCACGAGCAGCTGGAAGTAAACCCGAGGTTCAGGTCTCTGCATCTGGAGATGTTTATAAGGTACACACTAATAGTAAGATGATCCTTGATTAAAGAATGATGTGGTACAGTCCAATAAAATAGAGGCAGTGGTATTGATCTATAAGGAAATGAGGGAATGGAAATAATAGAGTTTTCATTAGATAGCTTATTTAATTAAGATTGAATGAAAGGATGCCTGGGGATGAGTTTAGTACTTGAAATGTGCTGGCCACATAGCATTCAGTTCGAAACCATAGTGATTATACATCCATATCTATCCACACATTACAAGTTACATCAGTCAATTACTCACCACCTGGTGTGGCCAGAGCTGTGTCGAATGGCAGTTTACCATTAGTAGCTCACCGAAATGCAAGGCATTGCCTTCCTGCAATTGAATCAATCACAAAAAATCAAAACAAGCTCCACCTGAGCCCAAGTCAGGTACAAGAACTGAATTCCTGATGTTAATATCATTTTGAGTCAAGATGAACTCTCCAGCAAGAGTCCTACTCGATTCTGGATGTACTACATCTAATTCTCCAGAAAAATGAATCCTAGGATACAACTTCCCATTTGTGAAATGCAAAGCGTAGTGTTAGCTACAGATCCAGGTATCCTGCCAGCGGTCAGCGATTTGGGCAGCGATTTGGTGCGGATCGGTTCCAGACCAAGCCAAAAGCCGACCCACATTCTCTTGGCGGGGTAGTTACATGGGCAGCACATGAACCAGTGGTTTTTTGACTGGGTTGAAACGGGAGTGCGGTTCCATATTACGGTTCCGACCAGATGGGCATGTCTTTGGCTGCCATGAAGTTTTTAGGTTCTGATCGAAGCATGACATAATCAGTACGTAGAATGTGCACCATGAGTAGCTCTGTCACCTCCCGCATTCAGAATTGCGATGCAGCCAATATTGGTTGAGTCGCTGTGAAATAACATGAAATTGGATGCGAAATTCGCGGGATTTCGATAGTGAAGCACCGAATACTTGTCGCATCACAATTCTCAATCCGGCAGTGAGTAGAATGCCTAATTATACACAAGCGATGCACTGATCTTGTCACGATACAATCCGAACTCATATACTAAATTGTAGCGAATGTTGTTAGGTTGAAATGCCGGGTTTGTGATGTTACACCCAGCGCAATTGCAATGGTCTGGGTTATCGTGGGGTAAAACCTGTTGAAAGAGTGCTGATCTGGGTTGGAACCGGACCCGGGACCGAACCGAGAATCTGGACCCGTTGCTAATACTTGCCAAGGGATCAAGAAAATTCATAGCTTTGCTGGAAATACCGCAGAGGATTGTAGATGATGTGACATCTTCCCAATTGCCTGTCAACATGGAAACAATTATTCCAAAGAAACCTTCGAAATAGGTCGAATGGACAACTCCTATGATCTGCTACCTCCATGTTGGTGCATCACTGTCCATGAAGCCCAAGGATTCGCAGGAGGATGAACAATCAACTTTCTGAGTGAAGAATGCAAGAATCCATGCACAAGGTATAACTGCAATTCATTCAACATGGCAATCTATGATTCTATATTGCATTTGGGGAATCATCCTCAAGGAATTGGAATCATTGGAATCATCAAAATCAATGACAACGATGAAATGGGAATTGATTAGGTTTATATGATTCCATGGCAGCATTCAGATTCTAAGTCTCAGTATAATGGAGAAGTCTCCAATGTCTTGCCAGCCCATCAATCATTTGACCCTGTCATTGACATCCTACCGGGAAAGGAGCTCCCCTGGGGACTCACCTACCCCCTCTGAGACAACGATGTATCAGGCATCAAGGAATACATCAAGGAAATGATCAACTACAGGAAGATTCGCCTAAGTAAGTCAATAGCAGGTGCACCTATCCTCTGCGTTCCAAAGCCTCATGGCAGAGGTCCATGACAGTGTGTAGACAATCAAGGACTCTATGAAGTCACTATGATGAATACAAGACTACTGCTTTCGATGAATGAGCTTCGAGATACAATACAAGATGCTAAGGTCTTTACCATACTTGACTTAAAAGCTGGATTGTACTGCATCTGAGTCAAACAGGAAGACAATTGGAACGCAGCATTTCATATGAAATATGGCCTCTATGAATCGACGGTCATGCCCTGTGGTCTTGCGAATGTCCCATTCGAATATGCAATGGAAACAATCTTTGGAGATATGATCAATAGAGAACTTCTTATCTACATCGATGACATTTCGATCAATTCAGAACAGGAAAAAACCATACACAAATCGTCCTGGAAGTACTCTGAAGACTCAAGGACATTAGCAAAATGAATTGTAGTTGCTGGGAGCCTCCAGCAGTGTCTGAGAGGATGTGGAGTGCAAACTTAGAAGTGTCAATTTCAGCAGAGTATCAGATGCTAGGAGGGCATTCCGGCCGGCCTTCAGAATAACTGGGATTTACAATGAAAGGTACAGGAGTACCATGGGAGTGATTTTCATAAGTTTGGGAACAGGTCGGAGCGCCGAAGATAAGCCTCAGACAACAAGGGACGAGCCTTGGACTGCCGATGACAATGCTGAGAGCGCCGGCCACCAACCTGGAAGCACCCCGAATAACTGAAGAGAAGTCTGGGAAAAACAACATTGTTTTTTGGGAATGCTGCTGGTGCGCCTGGCAATCATAGCTACTACTTGTCGTTCAAGAATTTGTGAAACTTATCAATTCAGTTTGTATTCTCACCTAGGTATCAATGTATCTATGTATCAATATAGCGACCAAATCTACACACGGTATATCTGGACAGGCTCCAGGCACTGCTTGAGAATGATTCGAGGGGTGCCTGTAGATGACGATCAAGTCAACTGAGAGATGCAATTGGAGGCCGTAATCATGCAAGTTTGGAGATGCACTTGGAGGCCGGGATGGAGTTAACTCCAGGATTCAGTTGGAGGACGTGATCGAGCGAGTAAGGAGATAAACTTGGAGGCTGAGATCGAGTGATCTCAGAGACGCAATTGGAGGCACTGATCGAATGAGATTGGAAATGCACGTGCCGGCCGTGATCGAGTGAGTTTGGAGATGCACATGGAGGCCTAGATCAAGTGAAGTCAGAGATGCACTTGGAGGCTGGGATCAAGCAAGTAAGGAGATGCACTTGCAGGCCGATATGGAGTGAACTCAGAGATTCAATTGGAGGCCATGTTCGAAGGACTTTTGAGATGGAGGTGCAGGACGTGCCCGAGTGTGTTAGGAGATTCGCTTGAAGGCCGAGATCAAGTGAAGTCATAGATTGCACTCTGAGGCCGTAATCAAGAGCGTGTGGAGATGCACTCGGCCATGATTTATCAAGATTGTAGTAGTACTTGGATGCGGTCGATGGGAGGCGCGCAGGGTTTTCAGACTCTATTCATCAGTAAGTTAGTCTAACTCGCAACCGTGGGAATGTGCCGAGGTCACTCTACCTTTGAGCTCCCATGGACAGCTGGGTGGTGGAGGTCGATCTTGTAAGGAGGCATGCCGGATGGTCAAGCCACATCCAGTGGTCGACGTGTAATTGTGAGAATGAAGGGAAAACAGTCAATCTTGCCTGTATGCTGTACTCGGTGTATGCCTGTACACAGTGTTAACTCATGATCATGGCATGGAGAGATAAAGAGGTATCACTTAACTTTGTATTCTGCGTTAATGGTAGAGCTGAGGACAAGACAGAGAGATGAGGGAGAAATATGAGAATGGTTTGGAGGATCCGCGAGGATATGAGGAATCAGGGGTACGACTTGCCTGATTGGGTTGGGAAGACCTAATATCAGTGTACAGACACACAACATCGGGGCTCGTACATGCCATATCGGTGATCGTAAACTGACTTGCAAACAAGATTCTCTAAGTCCCAGTTTGTCAAGATGATTCCCCCCATCTCCACTCATCTCTCTCTTTCTTGTCCTCAACTCTATCATCACCTCTGAACAAACAGTTAAGGCATCCCTCGCTGTCTCTCCATGCTATTATCATGAGTTAACACGGAATCCAGCAAACACTGAGTACTGCATCATCCCAAGATCGACTGTCTCCCACTCCCATCCAGTCTCATCTCTGTCTCGGTGCACCATGTTGTACGCAATTCTCCACATTCCCATACTTACCAGTCAACCAATCAATTGAGTCTCAGCGCCCGTCGCGCCTCATTCCCGATCGACCCCCTCTAGATTGACTGTCTCCACGTACTGCTTCGATCACGACTGATCATGGCTGAGTGAATCTCCACACTCGCTCGATTACAGCCTCCAATTGCATCACTGAGCTCACTCGATCCCGGCATCCAAGTGCATCGCCACACTCCCTCGATCCCGGCCTCCAAGTGCATCTCTGAGTTCACCCTATCACGGTCTCCAATTGTATCTCCACACTCACTCGATCACGGCCTCCAATTGCATCTCTCAGTTCACTTGATCTCGGCCTCTAAGTGCATCTTTGAGTTGACTCAATTTCGGCCTCGAAGTGCATCTCTGAGTTCACTCCATCTTGACCCCCAACTGTATCTCCAAAATGGCTTGATCACAGCCTCTGTTTGCATCTCTGAGTTCAATCGATCCCAGCCTCCGAGCGCGTCCATGGGTTCACTCCATTTTAGCCTCCCATTGCATCTTCAAACTGGCTTGATCACTGCGTCATGATGCATCTCGGGGTCCACTCGATTCCGGCCTCTGAGAGCATCACCAACCAGACTCGATCATGGCCTCAAATTGCATCTGTGAGTTCACTGGACCTCAGCATCCAAGTGCATTGCACACTCACTACATTACGGCCTCCAATTCCATCTCTTAGTTCACTGAATCTCCGCCTCCAAATGCATCTCCAACCTCACTCGATCATTGCCTCCAAGTACATCTCTAAGTTCACACAATCACTGTGTGGTGCAGTTCACTTGGCATTCGAAGGGAATTCTTGAGAAGAAGCAGCTCTGGTTCGAGGAGCGTAGGGAGGCAAGATGAGACGATATGATGGGGTTCTTGACCATGAGAGGAACCACACCAAGTGCGTGGATCCATGATAGCTCGGCAAGAGTGCGTGGGACTAAGTTCTGGGAATGTTAATTTATGTGTATTTAATATAATGAGATAATGTCTCTATACTCCACTGAATCTGCATACGCCCCCCCCTCCCCTCATCTGGCTTCCCTTCGCGAAACTGAATGGCAGTGGTGGTGAGCGACAAATTTCTCACCACGATGGCCATCAAGTGCATCTCCAAGATCCCTCAATCGGCGTGTACAGGTGCTCCTCCACTTACACCTGAGTACAGTCTGCAGCCAGATTGCCCGTCCGTATATATCTTGAGAGACTTAGGTACATAATACATGCCATATTATGATGTAGCGAAGCTTGGGACTGTAAAACAGACGAATATGATAGACGAAATGCCTTGGGATTCTGGAACCCTAAGAACCACTGCTGGGACAATATGGCACCATGTTTCCCACAGACCTGCACAGAGGTCTCAGCTGTTCCAGAATTTGAGCATCTTATAAGTCACATTTCAAAGCACCTGAGAATGCTTTTGCAGAGTCTGAGAGCACATTGCTTACCTCCAGGAGGGCCTGGGTGCTTCTGAAAGTATTTGGAAGCACTGGTGAGGGCTACAGGAGTGTCACAGAGGTTGGCCTGTGGTTTCAGGACCGATATACATTTCACTGATGGACATCAACGTCACCATTGACCCAGTCCAATGTGTATGGCATGCCAGCAGGGTCGAATTTCTTGGATACAGCATATCTTCAGAGGGAATAGATATTGCTCTGAATACAATTGAGACTATTCTGGAATGGCTGAAATTCAAGTGCAAACAAGCTGTCCATATGTTCAGGGGATGCACCAACTTCTATTGACGATTCTGCGAAGGATTTCCAAGTAAGATGAAGTCTATTACAGATCTCCTAATGAAGAGTGTTCCATATAAGCGGTCTCATGAATGTGCTAAGGCATTGCAGGACTTCAAGGACCAGTTATCAAGGGCTATAATCATCAACCACTTCGAGTGTATGCGTCACATTGTTGTGGAACCTGATGCGGCTGACTTTGCCAGTGGTGTGGTACTCTTTCAAGTGATGGATGCACAATTTCACAATTGACCTTGTGTGGAGAAATTTCTTCTGGCCCCAGATGGATCAATGGATCCAACACTATGTATGCTCATATCCTGATTGTCACATGAACAAGGCATATCATCATCCCCATTATTGACTAATGCACCCATTGGAGATAACATATACACCTTGGGACAAAATATCCATCGACTTTATTGTGGATTTACCAGTATCACCTGGGTGTTCATCCATATGGGTAGTGGTTGATGGCTTTACAAAAATGTAACAGTATATTCCCCTCAAAGATGAAGACATGAGGGCACCATACCTGGCTGGCCAATTCCCAAATGAAATATTGAGATATCATCGAATACTATCTACAATTACCTCAGATACAGACACAAGGTTTCCATTAATGATTTGAAAACGCATCATTGAACTATTACAAATCAGGTCCAAAATGTCATCACCAGTTCTTCCCCAAACCGATGGACAAACGGAAAGAGTAAACCAATCATAGGAATGTTGGCTCAGTAAATACTTCAATGACTAACTCGATAATTGGAAAGTGCTGTTGCCAATTGCAGAGTATGTCAATAACAAAGCTCTCCTTTGTATGTTCCAGATAACACTGTTCATTGCACAATATGGCTACCACTGGTGTTAGCAACCGGTTCAAATTTCCAGTTCGGATCCAGGTCCAGTTCAGACCCGGAACCGGACCATTCCAACCGGTTTCAACACAATACCCACTGCTCAAAAGTCAACATTTCTTGCTTGAATTAAGAATTGCAGTTCTCTTTGTGTCGCAACATAATCTGTACGTGAAATATGCAGTTTGATGCCCTCTTTCATCCCCCATTCTCGAATGTGCAATCAGAGCAATGGTTGTTGAGTCGCGATCAAAACCCGGTTATTTAGGCGTGATTTTCAGCTTGATTTCAAAGCGACTCAACGAATATTGATCCCATCGCAAATCTGAAAATGGGAGGTGAAACAGGGCATCAATCTGCACATTCCATGTATAGATCAAGTTGCGATACAATGAGAATTCGAATACTGAATTGCAGCCCAAGTTGTAGGGACCGTAAAATGGAACCGTGGTCCGGTTCGAACCCGTCCCCGAACCCGCTGGGTTCCCCTGATTTCTGGGTAACAACCCGGACCAGATCATCTGGTCGGGTTCCAAACCCGGACTGCAGCCGGGTAACCCAGAACCTTTGCTAACACTCACTACCAGCCATGAACAAACCAGCCCGCTGCAGAACCCTTGTGTAATCCTACTTCTCACAACCACATTCAGGTGATGACAATTGTTCACCAACTCTGTCGTCAGGAACCTGAGAAAGTGAGTGAAATAATGCGGAAGCACCAAGATTGGAAGACCAAACATGCCCCAGTATACCAACCAAGCGATGTGGTAATGCTAAATGGGAGGCTCCTCCAAAGCGCGAGACTGGCAATGAAGTTAAACACCAAATTCCATGCCACATTTGATGTTATGAAAGTCAGGTCACGTAAAGCATTTAGTGTCGAACCACCTTGACGATGGCAAATACATACGGCCGTTCATTTATCATGAAATGTGCCTTTCAGCATAGTAATGGCAACGGGTCAAGGTTTCGGCTACTGGAATTGGTCGGTTCTGTTCCAGACCGATGCAAAAACCCAATGTGGTGACTCATGGCCCGGCAATCCCAGATCCGTACCAGTCCACCTGCAGAATTCACCGCGTATGGCAATACCGGTCGGTTACAATATCTTGTTCTGCATTTCATGTTTCACATTTATGGTCCCATTGAGATATGCTACTGTTAATTATTAAATAGTGACATAGGTATGTCACAGTTTAGTTTCGATGTATAGGCTGCCTTAATGAAGAAAACTAGCCAAGTCGGGTGCCCTACAACATCCTGAAAATGAGCGTCAACGGACCGGCAATGATTTTTGATTTTGCATATTTTTTCATATGAGTGGCACTTGATCACATGGATCCATGATGCAGGATATGGCGGCGTATATAGGCAGATATGAATGGGATGTTTCTGCCACATCCTACGGGAGAGTCACAACAATTTTCAATTACAGAGCTACCACTAAGTATTCGTGAGCGGTTTAGCACATTAACACCGTCAGAACGATGTGTACAGACAGTACCGACCGCATGGCGCTGTGATTGACCATGATGAAAGGCTAACAATCACTGACACTCTACTGACGTTCATTTTCGTGATGGAGCAGAGAGCGTTTCACTTTCACTTTTGCCTAAGAAGGCAGCCAATAATCCATTATTAACAATTTGCAACCTGTCGCCCTCCAGATTACCCATGATACACGACCAACAATCGTTGACACTCAGTTGACACTCATTTTTATCATAGGGCAGGGAGGGTTATTCACTTTGTTTTGGCTATAGAGGTGGCCAAGGATTCCTTGATGACTGTCTGCAACATATCGGCAGTGTGATTACCCAGAATGCATGACTAAAAATCATTGACGCTCTGTTGATGGTCATTTCCATCATGGGGCAGGGAGGGCATTGGAATCTGTTTGGCCGATGAAGGCAGCCAAGAAGTCAATTCTGATGGACTGCGACCTATAAGCGGTGTGATTACTGAGGACTCATGAGTGAAAATTGTTCAATCTCAATTGCCGCTCATGTCTAGAATACAGTAAGGTGGGTGTCATTATTGGTTTACAGGTAAAGGGAGCCAATACTTCAATTATGATTAACCACGCCCAAATAAATTCTGCATTACCAGATCCAAATGAACCACAATTGTGGACGCTTCATTTACGCTCATTTTGCCACAGGTGTATTCACAATATGGAATCATCGCACTGGGTGTAGTATTGCCTTGACATTGCTCTGGCAGCCTGTCTAGCGTTTTCATGTACATTCTTCTTGATCACTATGTTGTTCTTTAATAATACAGAGAAATATATAATATCACTCTCCAAAATACTGTGTCTTTCAATCAATGCTCATCATCACATGCAAGTTTGTGTAACGGGCGGGGTCTGGCGCAGGTGATGTGGATGTTGCAAAACTGAACTCGAAGTGCGTATCGAGGGACAAAGATCAGGATATTTTTCAAGATCGTACTATTGCTTGCTATACAAAAGAACGAGTAAAGAGAGAAGAAAAGGAAATCCTCCAACACCAAAACACTCTCTTTATATACAATTCGTCTACCACCCTCGAACCATCTTCCATGCTTCGATGTACCATCC
>Ga0307515_10001885_pt1 | contig 46654 bp, 63 predicted proteins | sample 17_EM_MG_FD_194513 | JGI IMG/M metagenome (GOLD analysis project Ga0307515, IMG submission 194513) | Populus trichocarpa ectomycorrhiza microbial communities from riparian zone in the Pacific Northwest, United States - 17_EM | ecosystem: Host-associated > Plants > Roots > Unclassified | place... | reverse complement strand
TGACACACCGGAACAACGGATTCATCACGATGCTGGCACCGCTCCGAGATTATCTCTCTCCCGAAGATCCAAAATCATCCTCACTCCTCTGCGCAATCAAGGAGTGTTACTTCACCCGGTTATTAGTCAAGATCAATCCAGACGAGCCCAGCTTCGGAGAAACTCAATGGATCGTGTCGGAGGATGTAAATGTCGAGCACCTGCTCGATGTCTTCACGACGATCGACCCGAACTCGGACAGCATCTGGGACGTCTGCACAGGATTTATGCACCACCTCTTTTGGCGCAAGAATCGACTCGTGGTTCTGGGGCCAAAGATCGAAGGGCTCCCGGATGATCATCGTTCCAAACCGGGATGCTTGTTCGAGCTCTCACGGTTGTTCTTTTTTAATGGATATTATGCAGAATGCAAACGCCTCCTTACGCTCACTTTAGAGCTCTGGAGAGAACGGGGGGATGACTACGGGGTCGCCCGAACACTGAAGCAGTTATCTAGTACGGATCGGATAGTGAGCGTCCCCGAGGAATCGATGCGACATGCAAGAGAAGCGTTGGAGATTTACGAACGGCTTGGTTCCACGGAGAATCAGGCAGACTGTTTGGCCGCCCTCGCTTGGTCGTTGCGTGACGATAACCAACTCGACGCTGCAGAAGAAGCCGGATCCCGCGCGATTGACCTCCTCCCGGAGAAAGGCGAGGAATTTCGAGTCTGCGAAGCCCAACATGCTCTCGGCACTGTATATCGATCCAAGGGCGAGACCAAGAAGGCGATTCACCACTTCGAGACAGCTCTTGGAGTCGCGTCCTCTTTCGGCTGGGAGGATCGCCTGTTTTGGATTTACGATTCCCTGGCAAGGCTGTGTCTCGACGAAGGCCGGTTCGACGACGCACACGCTCACATCGAACGGGCCAAATCGCACACGGACGATAGCGCGCACAACCTGGGCATTGCGATGGAGCTCCAAGCTGTAGTTTGGTACACGCAAGGCAAGCTTGAAGAGGCGAGGTCTGGGGCTCTGCCCCTCCTCGATTTTTATGAGGAGGTCGGCCTTGCGAGTGGTGCGGAGGCGTGTGGGATCTTTCTCCAGCTGGTCCAAGAGAAACTGGACAGCCATGTTGCCTCTGGTCAATCTGCCTTAGATTGTGAGCTTCCATAAACGGTGCTATTTCCTGCGCGTATTGACTTTTGATTCAAAGCTCAAGGAACAGAATGAAAGCATTGACTGCCGCGTCGAGTCCTCTCACAAGTCAGGGACTCGTTTTCTTGTTTTTTTATATACTTGAAATCGATACTTTATTCATCTCCGAGAACGTTTTCTCCTTTACTCGCCGTGTCGTCTCATATTTTGTCCTACCACTCGTTGCCAGAGTACTTTGCCTCTTGTCGGTGCAAAATACCGTATTTCCAATCACACATTCAGAAAAAGTGAGCCCAACAAAGTGTTTTGGAACTGGCGGGCCGGAATTCGGCTCCAGGGTCTGCTTGTCGACAAATTTCGTTTATTAAAAAAACAAATCAGGTTACGGAGATGAAAATTGAAGGGGTGTGGATGGGCATATCAATACACGAACAACACTGGACGAAGGAGAAGAGAGAGCGAGAAAAAGTAAAAGGTCAATCTGGTCGTGCAAGCGACTGGTATATAGCCAGCGTAGAACAGGTCAAGTGCGGTAAGAGCAGGTCCGAGGGCGTTGTGAGGGGTGGGGGAGGGGGGTTAGGTGAATGAGGATGAAGTGTTACTGATACTATAATGTCCCTGAACCTTGTATGAACGGGTATGAATGAGGGGAGTGAACAAATGAGAGTGAGAAAGAGCAAGGAAGGTTTGGAGAAACGTAAGAGAGCACAAGGAGGGCAGGTTTTGAGAGTCGTCTACTAATGTGGGTAGGAAGAACCTGAGGTTTCGCAAAACCGAGTCGGGAGGAAAGATGAAGCATTAAGTGAATAAAGAGGCTGTTGGATTTGTTTAGTACAAGATATGCCGTGTGTGCTTGAGCAATTCGTTTCTCCAATTCTCCAACGGCGGTGCATGATGGAAACATCATTTACCGCGACGCCGCAGAGACACCGGCCAACTTCGCCCAGTATTCCCTCGACGCCGGGTCGTCTAGACCCCTCAATGACTGCGGCAGCGCCGCGAACTGATACTGGACCGGTCGCATCGGCTCGGGCGGTGGCATCCTGTGATAAGTTCCATTCGTGCCCGGTGGAGACCCCGACGGGAACGCAACTCCGTTCTGTTGACCTGAGGAGTGCTGGTTCTGAGTCGGCGCCTGTACGACGAAGTAGGTTTTACCAGAGCCGTGGGTGGCTGAATTGTTAGGGGGATCTTCGTGCCTGTCCAGGTCGACCTCCGTCGGTATGGGGCTCGCGATGACATTCGAACCCTCCTGGTTGATCGACAGGCTCCGACCTTTCCAGATCCTATCCATCTCCCACGCTTCCTTTGCCCTCACGTCGTTGAGCATCTGAGTCGAAGGGACCTCCGATGTTGGCCGTGAGCTGATCGAAGCTTTTCTCTCGTGGTCGTGTTCCCTCGGGAATGATTGTTGCGATGAGACGGTAGACCTTCTCGTGGGATTGGCATAGTCCGAACGGCGATGCGCCTCAGCAATCGAAGTCCTCGTTGGGGCACTGGAAGAGCTCGATGTGGGTGTCACCAGGGAGGATCTCTGCTTCTCCTTGTTCTCCTGCCGCGGATGACTGTCCCTCGACGACTTCTCCCTCCTACTCTTCCGGTCTTCGCGTTCACGCTCCCTTACACCATCAGGACGTCGGCTCTCCCTCCGATGATGACGCTCTTCAGTGGTCTCCTTCCTCTGATTCCGCTCATCCATGCTCTCTCTCGTGCTCTCCCTCTTGTGTTGCCGGTCGTCCGTACTCTCCTTTCTGCCGTGATGACGTTCCTCCCCATTTGTCTCGTGGCTAGAAGGCTTCTGCCTAGATAAACGAGAAGAACCATTCACGTCTCTCTTCTTCTGACCTGCGTTCTCGACCTCCCAATGCGCCCCGTCTGCCAAGAACGTTTGTTGTCCTTCTGCATCGGGACCAGAGTGGCTCCGCACGAGCCTGAAAGTCTCTGTCTCTCGAGACTTACTTGAGGTAGAGTTCTTCAGCCTCTGGGAAGAAGACTCGGCAGGTTGAGCCTTGATGATTTCGGTGGTACGTGACTGAGCGACGGTGCTGCTGGTAACATATGGAGTGCCAGGATTGACGTAAAGGGACGCCCTAGAAAGGGGGGAATCATCAGCCAACTCCACAGCGTGCGCAGATGGCGGAACTCGTGTTGGAGTAGTGGGCGGTGAGGGCGATCGCCGTCGCAAACGTGTAGCGGGAGGATTGGGAGACATTGGGAGCGGGTGGGGATCGAAACGCTCCCCAAGAGGGGAGTCAGTGATGGAGGGAGTGCCCTCAGTGGGGATCGTTGGGATGACACCAGGGAGAGAGAGCACGCTCTCTGCGGGGATAGAAGCCAAATGAAGCCTCTTGAAGAAGGGTGACTTGGAAGGCACAGGAGGTGGGACATCGTCCTCTTCTTCTTGTTCGAGCTCGTAATCAAACTGAAGCTGTACTTGGGGTACGGAGTTGCGGACCTGACTCTCTCGCCGAGGGGGAGTAGGCTCTCTTGGGGGTTCGGGAGCTGGTTGTGTGGATTGGGGGGGTTCCGCCACTGGACGCAAGGTATGTTGTGAAAGGGTATCAACGTCGTTGGCGGGTAGTGGTTCCTCCGTCTTCGCTGGTGTAGTCGCAGCAGATGGAGCATCAGGGTTGGCGATGGTAAGCTTTCCCAAGGTCATGGGGGCCTCGATGTCCACGGATATTGACGAGCGAGTTTCGGCCGCACGCATACTCCTTCGAGGAGCAGATGAATCTGATGGCATTTCGGGATCTGTTGTAGTTGGAGAAGTGACGATAGCCTTACTTTGTCTGTTCTCGCGTGAAAGAGTTGACATTCTCGCGGATTTCCTGTCCCCAGGCTCAGCGAGGTGAGATTGTGACTGTCTCTCGGGCTGGAAGCTTGTTCGGTTCGGGGAGATAGCCGAATCCGACTTGCGGACGATGCTGAATTTTCGAACTAGCCGCCCGAGAATACTGCCCCGTTTCTCCTTCTTCTCGGTCAGGCCTTGAGTGGTCTGCGATCGGACGAGTGGACGGTATGAGGTAAACGACGGGCGGGATCCATTGGTCGAGCTGCGCTTTGATGACTGTTTCTTCAGGGTGAGTGGATTGTCGCTTGGCGGACTCGTAGCAGACTGTGGCTGAGACTGAGTACCATCACCAAACAGACCCTGGAAAGGTTTTCGACGCTTGCTCAGTCGACGTGGAATACCGATAGTGCTAGGATCGAGGGTTTGAGCATGTTGTGATTGGAGATGTAGGGCGGATGTGGACTGGGAGAGTGGGGAAGGAGTAACGGTCTTGTGTCGTCCCATGCCTGAAGAGTGGCTGGCGCGTCTCGCCCGGGGCGGTGCACCGTTCTGTTGGTTGGGGGGTTTGGAGACCATATTCTAGATGGTGGATTGAGATGAACACATGTGTTCAACGTGGCAAGAGAAGCATACCTCGCGACTTTCCATGCCCTGACGGGTTAGACCAACGTCATACGGAGATTGGTGATGCCATTGCTGGCCCCAAGGATCGGTTCCATCCATAAGATCGACTTCATCGTGCGCGGTCTGTGAGGTCTTTCGGGATCTGACTTTGACTTGCGGATCATTGATTCGTGTCTGGGATGAATTGGGGGTCGGGAGGGGAGATCCAGAGGGGGTACGGCTTGGGCCTGGCGCCCAGGTCGAGTCCTGTGAGTGTGTCTGGAGGGAGGCAGCCATAGGTGGGAAGGAGGGAGAGAATAGGGATGGGGGCCTGTGGTCGCCTTTGGCCTGGGGAGGGAGGATGTGGTGGTTCTTGTACCATCTTGGACCGAGGGGGTTGTGGATTGGATGGCGGGCTCTGAACTGGATGAGGGAGAGGGTGGCCCATTCTAGTTCTTGTGTCTGCCAGGCGGCACCCTCGGGTGAAACGTCCGGGATAATTGACGGGGCTGATTCGTCGCCCAGTCCGAGGCTGACCCGGGACTGGTTGTTCTCTGGGGCGGGTAACGCGTCGTAGGGAGACTGGACGTGCTGGACAAGGTCGGGTCTGTTCTCCTGGGGCCTGTTGGCGGACGAATTCGACTGGTGTTTCCTGCCCCAGAGGGAATTTCCGCGGACGAGTTTCTTGTCGGCCTTTCTCTTCTCCATATTGTCGTAAAAAGTGTTCAGAGCATCGAGAGAGATGTGGGCGTTTTGGAGGAAGTTTGTGCCTTGGGACTAGCGGGCAAGACGTCGGCTATTAATCAACATGTGGCTGTGGGCGGCACGCACCTCCTCGTACGGCTCAGCCGAGAATCTTGTGTCTTGGAAGGCGTTTGCCATTATGCACGCGGCGGGGATAATAAGCAGATGAGCGTAAGCTCAGGCGGCCCATTTCTGTGTTTTCCCCCTATACTACGCACTAGAGTCATTCTATTGCGGCGCGCCTTCACGTGAAGCACTCGTAGCAGTCGTCACTACCTACGTCTCAGTTTCAAATTCGACTCGCTCACGGTTCACCGCATTCCGGCATTTTCCATCTCCTGCCCTATAGCATCTGACCATGCGCATCCTGGTCCTCGGCAGCGGCGGTAGGGAGCATGCCATCGTCTGGAAGCTCTCTCAGTCAACTACAGTCGAAAAAATCTTCCTGGCGCCGGGCAATGGTGGATCTTATCAGGAACGTAAGGTTATCAACACCGATCTCAGCATCGCAGACTTCCCTGCCCTCGTCAAGTTTGCGACAGAAAACGAGGTCTGACAACGTTCCCTCCTCCCTCCACGACCCTAACCTTGATCAGGTCGATCTCGTGATCCCCGGTCCCGAGCAACCTCTCGTCGACGGCGTTGAATCCCACTTCCGCAAAGGCAAGCACAACCTGCAAAAAAATAATCAAATTCTAGTCCATCTCATGCTCCTCAGTCGGTATACCTGTCTTTGGTCCATCCAAAAAGGCTGCCCGCATGGAAGGTTCCAAGGCTTTTTCCAAGGCGTTCATGCAGCGCCATTCCATCCCGACCGCAAAATTCCGCGTCTTCAAAGCCGATCAATTCAACGAAGCCATCTCGTATGTGAAGACGTGCGGGTTCAAAGTAGTCCTCAAGGCCAGCGGTCTCGCCGCCGGAAAAGGCGTCCTCATTCCGGACACCACCGATGAGGCCGTCGCCGGCCTCCGCGAGATTATGGTCGACAATGTGTTCGGCGAAGCCGGTAACGAAGTCGTAATCGAGGAACTTCTCCAAGGACCAGAGTTGTCTGTGCTGGCCTTTTGCGATGGCTATACCATCGTTCCATTGCCTGCAGCTCAGGACCACAAGCGCATCGGCGAAGGGGATACCGGACCTAACACCGGTGGTATGGGGGCTTACGCTCCTGCACCGATCGCTACCCCTACACTCATGGACCGTATCCTCAAGGAGTCACTACAACCCACAATAGATGGTATGAGGAAAGAAGGTAAGAATATACCCTACGACGCACCGGATGCTCTCCCTTAAAGTCAAATAGGCTTCCCGTTCGTCGGCATTCTCTTCACGGGTTTCATGGTAACCGAGGATGGTCCCAAAGTCCTCGAATATAACGTGAGATTCGGAGACCCTGAAACAGAAGCCCTCATGCTCCTTCTCAGCGAAGACACCGATATTGCTGAGGTTGCCTTGGTACGTCCGTGACACCTTTTCACCTTGTTGCACATCTCGTCACTGACAATGCACAGGCCTGCGCCGAGCACAGACTGGACTCTGCCAACGTCAAAACAAAGCCAGGTTTCGCCGTCTCTGTCGTCCTCGCTTCCCAGGGTTATCCAGGGAGTTATCAAAAAGGAAAGCAGATCACCATCGGATCCGTTCCTTCCAGTGAGTCAGCTGAACCACTTCATCGCAACCGGCTTATGGGACCCCCGCAGATGTCGTCGTCTTCCATGCTGGAACGACCCGGTCCGGCGATAAAATTGTCACATCCGGTGGGCGAGTGCTCGCGGTCACGGCGCATGCCGAAACCCTTCAGGCTGCATTGGACGCAACGTATTCCGCAGTTGACAACATTCAAATGGATGGCAAAACGTACCGCCGAGATATCGCCCATAGGTTGTCCTGGTATCGACAGATGTGGATTCACCCTTCTGACGTGTCACACGCAGGGCTCTTCGACCTGCTTCCGCAGAAACAAAGGGTCTGACTTACGCAGACGCGGGGGTATCTATTGACGCAGGGAACTCCCTCGTGCAACGGATCAAGCCTTTCGTTCGCCGGACGCAACGAACAGGGTCAAACGCAGAGATCGGCGGTTTCGGTGGCGTTTTCGATTTGAAAGCGACTGGATACCGAGATCCCGTCTTGGTCAGCGGGACTGATGGCGTCGGAACCAAGTTACATGTGGCCGTTGAAGCTGGCATACATGGAACCGTTGGTAGGTTGCCATCGAGGGTGTTCACTTTAAGAAACTTATATAGGAATCTTGCAAGGCATCGATCTGGTGGCGATGTCCGTCAACGATCTTATTGTCCAGGGAGCGGAACCCCTCTACTTCCTTGACTACTTTGGTTGCGGCCATCTGGACGTCGACCAGGCCGCCTCCGTGATTGCCGGGATCGCGGAGGGTTGCATACAGTCCGGATGTGCCCTTATCGGTGGGGAAACTGCCGAGATGCCAGGAATGTATAAGAAAGGTCGTATCGTCCAATCAACACAATCTATTTAGGGAACCTATTGGGCTGATGCCTTCGAAAAACATATTTTAGGCGATTACGATTTGGCAGGGTTCGCAGTCGGCGCAGTAGAACGGTCTCTCATCCTCCCGCGCTCGGATATCTCGGCCGGAGACGTCGTCCTCGGTTTACCCTCCTCGGGCGTTCACTCTAACGGGTTCTCGTTGGTCCGGAAGATCGTCTCGGTGTCCGGTTTGGGGTATTCTTCGCCTTGTCCGTGGAACCCGTCCATCACGTTGGGGGCGGCACTGTTGGAACCCACAAAGATATACGTCAAGGTCCTTCTTCCTGCCATCAGGAAGGGTTTGTTGAAGGGTCTTTCGCATATCACCGGAGGAGGGTTCCTTGAAAATATCCCTAGAGTGTTGCCGAGCGGCACGGGATGTTACATTGACGCCAGGGCTTGGGAATTACCTCCCGTGTTCAAATGGTTGATGAAGGGTGGTAGAGTGCAACCACTGGAGATGGCCAGGACGTTCAATAACGGTATTGGGATGATCTTGATCGTCAGTCCTGACAAGGTGGACGAGGTGATCCGGACGATCCAGGCGTCCGGCGAACAAGTGTACAGAGTTGGAGAGGTGGTCGCCGGGGAAGGTGTGGAGATGCGCAATCTTGACGCCTGGTCCCCATAAAGGTACGAGACGATGCCCAACTCCGCCAAAAATGCAACAACGGTACAAGGCATATATTTTCGTATGTGTTGTGGTGTGAGTGTGGGGTCGGCATATAGTATAGCGAGAGACGATGAACGAGAGAGATGTCAAACGAGGGATATAGAAAGAGGATAATAACAAACGCATAATGAAAAGGTGTATGCAATAGAGGATGCGAGAAGACTTTTGAGGTGTAGGTGAGGTGTATGGTTGCGGGTCGAGAGAGAGAGAGAGAGATGTGAAAACAGAACAGAGAGCGAATAGAACAGATACGGTGGAGAGGATAGGAGAGGCTCGTCTACAAAAGTTGTTGGAACACGTTAGGAACAGGCAGAACAATGCGATGTAATCGGGGCAGAATAGCGTCCAAGAGAATACGGGGAAGAAAGCCAAGCAGAGACCAAAGATATGTGAGAGGAAGATCCGCAGACAAACCCAGAATAGCGAAGAGAACGAAAGATGATGAATTATGCTCCGACCGAGACTTCTTTCGCAGAGCCATTTACACCGTTGGTGGTAACTGCGGCAAACGAAAGCGGTGCTTTCTCGACGGGGGGAGTTACGTTAGGGTTTTTTTCGTTGTGTTCAGAGGCGGCCTTGGTAACCTTTTAGGAGAGGTCAGCTGGTATGTGGTGACCACACATGGGAATACTGACTTTCGAAGCATCACCGTTGGCATGTTGGTCAGGGGATGGAATGCGACTGCCTTCCTTAGGCCGGAAGGGAGGTGGAGCTTGTAGAACCTGAGCTGCGGTAAGACCGTTCGGACCGGAGGCTTTCGGAGAGTTGCTGGTAGCTGTTCCGTTCAACGTGGGGAAGTCATCGGACGTGGGAACCCGCTGAGCCTTGGTGATGTGTTGCTTTTTACCGTTTGGGTGAGGCCCGTTCTGTTGGCCGAATTGCTTTCGCCGTTCTGATGACTGGGAACGGCTTGAGTGGCCGGTACTCGGATGGGTACGGGTTTCATCCTGCTGTATTACTAGTTGGTACGGTTACCGGAGTCTTAAAACGCATCGCGTACCTCCTGCACATTCATCCGTGAGAACTTTTCCTCCAAGTTCGCCACGTTATTGGTGACACCGTTCAACGGGTAGCGAGGTTTTGATCCCATGCGACCAGGGCCAAAGCCATTGTTCTCGGGGAGGATATGAGGGAAACGGCAATCGTTGCTAGAAAAAAAATTTGCATCAGACCCGTTTTTTTTTTAATTAAAACTTTGTTGCGAAACACTTGCCCGTTTCTACATCTGCCCGATGGGAAGAAGAGACACGCAGGCTTTCTGGAGGCATAGGAATTCTTCCGCAAACCGGGCCTTCGGAAGCCAGGGCCGTTCGGAGGAATATGACCACCGACGAAGCCCTCTTCGCCAGGATGTGAGGGCGGAGGATTCTGGGGCAGCGACCCGTCGTTTGGAATTTGAGGAGGATATCCGGTATCAGACGGAACGGGGAATGGAGGAACGGGACCCTGTTGAACGTTAGTTGGATAGGGTTGGGGCGGACCCTGTTGGCCGGGTGGGGGTGGATGGACCTGGTGTTGGGAAGGAACCGGTCCCATCACAGGAGCCTGTCCTGGATGCGGTGGGTACGGCCCAGGAGGAACTGGACCGTAGTTCGCTGGTCCAGGTCCTGGGAAGCTGGCGCTAGGAGACGTGATAGAATCGGAACTGGTCCTAGTGTGCATCGGAGGCGCCTGCGGGCCTGGAACCGGGAGGTTGTGTGAATTCACGTTCATTGGATGAATAGGAGACTGGAATGGGGGAGAACCTGGGTAGTAATTTTGCGGGGGATAAGGAGGGACATTCATGGGGTCGTAATGGTGAGGATATGGAGCAGGAATGGACATGTGGCTGTACCCTCCTGGACTGGTTGGATGCGCGAACATACAGGACGATCCATACCGACAGGCCGGGAAGTACCGGCAAGGGATCATACGGGCGATTTCCGGGGGAGGCAGATTACCGATGCTTGGGTCTCCTGAGAGATGCGGAGGGTAGTACGGCATGGCGCCATCAGGGAAAGGCGGCGGAGGGCCGGGATAGTAATAGGCGCCCGGTAGAGGATAGTACGCCTTTGGTGGCTCATTTACTGCGTCATGGGGGTACACTTGTTCCTGCGGGGCCGGTTGTCCTTGTGGCTGGGTTCCATAGGAACGGGCCTGGAGCGCGTTATTGACCAATTCCTGGATCGCAGCATCCGCGGTCAAGCTGACCAACGGAGTGTTATGGTTCGCGGTGTGCGTTGGATCAGCGCCTGCAAAAGGGTGTGAATCTGGGTGTGATGAACGCCTGAGCGGGACGACAAACCGCTTTCCAAGAGTGCCCGAACGATTTCTACGTGTCCCTTTTGAATGGCCTCAATGAGAGGCGTGTTCCCGCTCTGATCTACGTGGAGGTACAGGTCAGACGCCTAGAAAGCCATCGGGGTGACGATCGAAAGAATCCGGACGTACCTGTGAGCTCGATGTCTGGCGATGGCGTACTCTGCAGTATGGTGAGGACAGCATTGAAGTCACCCTCAGCAACTGCTTTGAAAAGGGGAGAGGCCATTATTTTGGTGGGGAATGGTGTAGAGAGGAAGCGAGCAAAGACCAGGATGCGAAAGGGAGAAGAGAGGCGGAAACTGGAGCAGGGGTGAAAGCGAGGTGGACGTGGCGTAACAAGGAGTGGGCCGGTCAGTGCCAGCGGAAAAATTTGCCGAGCGAGCAAAATTTACGAGTGATCGACTGGAATAAAATGAGTCGTCGACTCCGGGTCACGCCGCTCCGTGTGGTCGGAAGGACAATTAAATGAATATTTTGATTGGCTCGGACGAGCGTAAAGGAACGGTAAGGTACGTCTACAGACTTCAATCCATGCCCAGTTTCGCCCGGAGCCGTCTCACTGGCTCGCTCAGCTCGTCCTCTGGAAGGTCTAGCTCCGGAACCGAGGGAAGCGACATCAGGAACTGCGCGCGTTCCTTCACGTCCTTGCCTGTGTGAACAAATGATACCGAGGGGTCATCAGCACGCCTTCTAAACTCGGAATTATAGTCTAAAACCCGCCTTCGTACAACACTTCGTACACCTACAACTCCCGTCAGTCAGACATGAGGCGCGAATAACTTTAAACTACCTCACCGAATTTGCAATCGGCAAATCCAACTTGAGATCGTCGATTACGCTCTTTAGAGCCTTGGACGTTGCTACACCCTCCGCAACGCTTCCGAGGCTCTCCACGATATCCTCGATTCTCTCACCTGTCGCCAACCTCTTCCCCACGGTATAGTTCCGGCTCAATGGCGACGAACACGTCAGTATCAAGTCGCCCACACCAGCTAGTCCCAGGTAGGTCAACGGGTTCGCCCCGTATGCCTTTCCGACCCGAGTCATCTCACTCAACGCTCTCGTAATGAGCGCTGTGGATTCGTCAGCGGCGTAACGTGATCGATGTACTCCACGTACAAGCTCTGGTGTTATTTTCGAACCCGAGTCCATCGGCGGCTCCCTAACCAGAATTAGGCGGAACGTGTGCTTGATTTTCGGGGGGAACTCACTGCAACGATGGCATACACGTTCTTCATCGCACCCGCCAACTCAACACCAATGGGATCATCACTCGTGTAACTGGGGTACTCAGGTTCGGGGACAGTCCAAACAGAAAACAGGCGTACCAACGGAACCACGGCTGGTGGAGAACCTCCGCGGCCGTTTGTGCTCGCTCGGGTGTTAACGATGCGATGGACACGGACGTAGGTTGGCGACGGACGACTACGACGGTTTTTATCAGCTGCCTTACAACACTCACGAGATTTCAGATCTAACTTTCTTTTGCAAACGACGGTCCGGACTATGCGGTGAATAACAAATTAGAACCATTGGGACTCTTCCGAGGACTCGCTCACAAGGAACGTGGCAACTTTCGCAACTTCTGGTCCTAGCTCATCCACAATGATCTCCAGGGTCATGCACTGTGTGCTGGCTTCAATGCCCTTGTTGACGAAGATCAGGAGGGGGAGTCTATTGAAGTTCAACACCGGCCTCAATACAGCCAATGTCGATCTTGATGATGGGTTGTCAGCCACCCGCACACACAATTTCACAGCGCGCGGATACGCACCTGACGCCTTCAGTGGGGATAGCAAACAAGAGGATATCAATTTTGTTGATGAGGGCTTGCTCGGGGAACTCGGGCCCCACGGCGGTGATGTGTGTCGAAAACTGGTGGTCTTTCAACTGGTGAATACTGCGGTGGTGTTGATTAAAGTGGTCGCAGAAGTCCTTCGAGCGACTCCATAGGTATACATGGTGGTCGGAGTCGCCAAGGTGATCTGCCAGGCATGACCCGAAAGAGCCAGCTCCGAGGACGAGGATGGACTTTACTGTCTGCGTCATACTTTGCGTGTTCCAATGCTTGAATCTTCTCCAGAGTAACGACTGCGAACAAACGAATGGTCGCGTGTGTGACGATAGCTTACTTAACCTGAAGTTTGAGCGGACGACGAACATACGTATACACCGAGTTGGGACCCATCAACGGAAATAGCCACGTTTCCTTTCCGGTGCAGTGCCACCTCCAATACCCTTCACCTTCTCCACCCTCTCCTCCTCCCTCCGCTCTCTCAATCCACACAGTCCCTCACCATGCCAGTCCAGGACAGGACGAACGAGTTCAGAGCTTGCGTCGAGTCAATCCGCAACCGATCCACAATTTCTTCCAGAAACTCCGAACAGAAACAGCGTCTGCTTCACGCCCAGGTGAAAGACTCACCCAAGAGCGAGTTCACAAGGCTAGCTTCCGGTATTGCCAAGGACATTAATACCACCACTATCCGCCTCGGAAAGCTGGCTCAACGTGAGTGCGCGCTCCTCGCTCCTGTTTCTCCTCATTGACGGAATCCTGCAAGTTGCCAAACGGAAGACTTTGTTCGACGATCGCCCTGTGGAAATTAGCGTACGCAAACCACTCTCTTGTCGGCGAATCGTCGGTTAACGACCACAACGGCAGGAGCTCACATACATAATTAAACAAGATATTGCTGGGATCAACAAGCAGATTGCCGCCCTTCAAACTCATGCCAAGCAACAGAACGCACAAAAGTCAACCAGGACTCCCGAAGGAAAGCAGGTTGATGAGCACAATAGCAACGTCGTTATGTTGCTCCAGAGCAAGTTGGCTTCCACAAGCATGACGTTCAAAGACGTGTTGGAGGTTCGGACTCAGGTATGGAAGCGTTCACTCACCTCCCCCTTCGAATTTATTGTTGAAGCAACTGCACCTCAGAACATGAAGGAGTCGAAGGACAGGACAGAGCAGTTCATGCATACTACCTCTGCCGCAACTGCCCAGGCACTTCCAAGTAAGCCACCGTCACTACCTCTCGCCTAACTCACAGGCTAATGACTTTCAAAAGATTCGTTGCTCTTCAACCAACGAAGTGGGCCTGAGGTCAGCGGTGATGGTAGCTTGCTCCGGTACGATAAGAAAGGCAAGGGCCGTGCACAGCATAACGGGGACATCCTGGCGATGGACCTTATTTCTGCTGAGGAAGGCACCCCCAATCAGAATGGGGGTGCATTTATGCAGATGCAGCTCGTGGAACAACAGGTTAGCCGGACGCATCACAAGTACTCTCTGCCTCACCCTCACCTGCACCCCAGGATGATTATATTCAAAGCCGGTCTACTGCGATTGAATCGATTGAATCTACAATCGTGGAACTGGGGCAAATATTCACTCAATTGGCCCAGATGGTAGCAGAACAACGTGAAACGGTTCAACGAATTGACGCCGACACCGTTGATATTGCGGCGAACGTTAGCGGGGCACAACGAGAGTTGCTGAAATACTACGCCAGTATCTCAAGTAACCGTTGGCTGATGCTCAAGGTGTTCGGCGTGCTTATTGTTTTCGTAAGTTTCTTGCCATGACCATCATGCTGATACTGACTTGTCTTAGTTCCTGTTGTTTGTTCTCGTTTCGTGATGGCACCCATACCGCACACTCGTACTCTCATTGGACTTTTTATGGCAGCTCCTTCAGCGGTCTTTTCGTAGTTTAGAGACACAATGTGAATTCCTTCATTTTCCCACTTAATCGACTTTTTGTTCACTGAGGAAACTGGATCATGGTCGGGGTCAGTGGTCACGTGCAGCCGTGCCTGTCTTTGAGCTATCAGGCCATGTACATCGCATAAAGGCATAAAAAGCTAGCCGGGCGCGTTCAGCAGGACCAACCAGTGTCATGTCTCTCTTCCCCCCGCACAAGTCTCAGTCTGCGATCGCTACGACGCCCGGCGACCTCCTCCTCAGGCTCAACGACACTTGCAACGCTGGGGTATTCAGCTCTTTCGTACTGCGGAAGTATCTCTGCCCGGCCCTTGATGCTTTACCCGCGGATCAGAGAGCCAATTTGTTCGCGATCCTGCAAGAAGCGGAGCGGGCCACCGTAGATGTGTCCTCCCACTTTGGCAAGCTCCATCTGAGCGGCGAGGATAGCGACGGTGACTATGACGCTAGTTCCGATGATGGCGATGATGACGATGGCGTCCTGGACCCAAGGAAGACCTCGAACGTGCAACTCGCGGAGCGGAGACATCGGATCGATGGTTTAATGAGAGCTGATACCGTCGAGAAGGCATCAGCATCCGATTTCGACGAAGAGGTCCTCTCGTGGCTGCCGGTTCTATGGCATCTCGGGGTGGAAGGAGCTACAAACACCGGTGAAATCCTTGCTGCCCTTCAGTTATGTGCCATCATCAGGTATGTGGCGTGTGTGCGATGTGTTCCTATCTTCCGGATCCTGATGCCATTATTACTAGCCCGAGGTGCTCCAGTTCGCTGAGCTGCTCTATCGCGAATATCAAGAAGACCCCTGTGTATTTATATACCGGGGGTGTGTCGGAACACGTCGGATGGATCCGTAGAGAGTTGCTGTTGAAGAAAGCTTCTAGTGGGGATATATCCCGCGTGCTACCGGTGCTATCTGAATTGCAGAGCGATGATTTGCAAAGGATTGCACAGTGGCTACCAGGGTCTACCAAAGTTGATGGCAAGTCTTTCTCCAAGTTCCCCACATTGAGATGTCCACCTGCAACGCGGTTCCTGATCTCTAAATTTACAGCCACAACGATCAAGGACCTCCACTTGGCTCACTGGCCGGAGGCCGTCCGTAAGATGGCCGCTCATCTGAAGGGTTTGGTCGAGGGTGTGTTGAAGAAGAAGGCCGCGACGCTAGCGGAGAGGCGCGGCCCACACGAGCGAGTGGAAACTTACGCTTGCGCAGGTGACAGCGACATCGACCTTTCTTCGTGACGGCTCCCACCATTTTCGTCAGTCACCCGTTCCGGTCGCATGATCGCATAGGAGTGGTTGCTCTCGGACTCGTAACGATGGGGCACGGTTCATGTAGTAGTAAAGCCGGCTCCCTGCACTAAGTGAATCTATACAATGACCAGCACCCCCGATCCCGATAGACTGTATCCTTGATCCTCGTCCCCGGAACAACTGTACTTCCACTTCTCTTCTTGTCGCGTCTGTTTCAGTGATCATCGATGACATCGCCAATCTCTCACCAATCCCTGCCTTTCGCCCTAGTCCCCGTTCAGACGGGTCGTTGACCAACTCTGTTACTTTTTTTCAGATGATCTAGCTGCCAGTTATCGTATCAAGTAGATTACTCGGCTCCTAGTATAAAATCCCCCCCTCCTTCGGTCGGCCCCAAAGCAACCCCATCATGTCTCCGTATCCACATATCGACGATGTACGCTTCTTCAAGCTTCGCTTCCCACTTATCAAGTAAAGACATCTCCTGACGGTCCGGTGTCCCGTTCCAGATCTACTCTCGGCTTCGGACCACCTACAACGACGGGACAACTTTCCCGCTCGAATACCGACGAAAGCAGCTTCGCCAGCTTGCACTCTTCATCCAAGAGAACTCCGAACAGCTGCTCGCGGCACTTGAGGCAGATCTCAACAAACCAAAGATCGAGGCCGTCGTGGGCGAGCTTCTTCCTGTAGTAACCGCCTGTAAAACCGCCATTGAAAAGTTGGAGGAGTGGGCCACCCCTGAGAAACCACAACTCACGGGATGGCAGCAGTCGTTCGATGTCTCCGTTCACCCGGTTCCAAGGGGGGTCGTGTTGACTATTTCGTCCGTGGTTTTGTTATCTCTTTCATCGGAATATCTCGTGTCTCAACTTGTTCACAGTCCATGGAACTATCCTGTTGTTCTCCCCTTGTCCCCGCTTGTCGGTGCAATCGCAGCAGGATGTCCCGCGGTGATCAAGCCATCCGAAGTGTCTGCCAACGTGGCAGACGTCTTAGCTGAGCTACTTCCAAAATACCTCGATCCAAATGCCTACGCTGTCATCAAAGGTGGTGTACCGGAAACCACCTATCTTCTATCGTTGAAGTGGGATTTCATCCTTTTCACGGGAGGTGGTTCAGTGGGTAAGGTTGTCGCGTCAGCCGCTGCGAAAAACATCACCCCTTGCGCCCTGGAGCTCGGTGGGACGTCACCGGTTGTGGTCGCTGAGGACGCCGACATCGGCCTTGCGGCGAAACGAATACTCTGGGGGTGGGTTTCCCCCGCAAAAATCTCCGACGCAGGGAGGCTTAAACATTTTCTAGGAAAAAACAGAATAGCGGGCAGCTCTGCGTTTCTCCCAACTACGTCTTGATTCCCAGACATCTGCAGGACGAGTTCGTGGCGGCTATAGAGTCGAACTACTCGACTTATTTCCCTAACGGAACTCTGGACTCGCCGGACATGGGCAAAATGATCAACGGCAATCACCACAAGCGAGTGTTGAATTTATTAGCATCCTCCAAGGGACAAAAGATACTTGGTGGTGGCCACAACCAGGACAGGATCGAGCTGACGGTCCTGAAAGACGTCCCCGTCGACGACCCTCTCGTGAAAGAGTAGGTTCTTCATTCAACGAGTTCGGGAGGTTTTCGACTGAAGACTTCAGGGAGATATTTGGGCCGATACTTCCCATCGTGCCTGTGGAATCGGTCGACGAAGCTTACGACGTCGCGCGAAATGGGTGAGCGTCAACCGGTTGATTACACGAAAGGTGTCACAACTCCTTTGTATGATAGCCCCTCGCCCTTGGTTACGTATCTGTTTACGAACCAGCAAGAATTGAAGGAGAAATGTGAGGACTTTCATCCCATTCCTCGATGCGAACCTGATACGAGCTGTCCCAGTCCTTCGCGGAGTCAGGTCCGGGAGTCTCGTCCAAAATGACTGTGTCCAGCAACTGAACGGTGAGCGATCCTCGTGCCACGAGACCTATCCGATGATATTTGGCCGGTGACTGATCACACTTTCCGGGCGACTCCCAGTCCCCGAGGTGCCCTTCGGAGGCATTGGGGAATCTGGATGTGAGTACAACGGCCGTTGAACTATTTGTACTGCGCGAGCTGACGGGAGTTAGATGGCACATGGTTCGGAAAGCATACCTTTGACTTGTTTACCCACAAAAAGTCGTTCGTGGGCGTGCCTTTAGGGTAGGTCCTCAGGTGTTGGTCGAGCGATCCGGACTCCGCTGAAATCGATGCAGGGTTGAACCTATTCTCGAGTCTCGTTACCCACCACACAAAGCGTCTTCCCTCTCGATGTTTGAGGAGATGCTGCGCGCTCCTCTTCCAAGCCTTTGACTGCACTCAAGACGAAAAGCATTATATCACTTCCAACTGTACGATAGGTTATACAGGTCCTGGGCCATTCTAAGGCCATAAGACACGTCAAAGAGCACATGTATGTACGTGATTAATACACCGGAATTGCGTTGACGCCTGTACCATGATCTTTTGACTTCACCGGCCGCTTCCGTTTCTTGGAGTTTCTTGGCGCCTCTTGGTCTTCCGCGGTGGGAATCGACCACGTCTTCTTGTTGCTGGGAGCCTGACCGAAACCTGACGTGGTGGAGTATCGTTGAGGGCGTTCGAGTGCCCTCAGCTCAGACTGGTCGATCTCGCCTGCGTCCGTCGTAGCAGATTTTTGTTTCTCTATCCGACGTTTCTGACAGGTGGGGGTCAGCAAAATATATAAGAATGACAGTATGCGAACGTGCGGTACTCTTTGTTCGTGCAAGCCTTTATTTCGTTCGTGAAGTTTCTTGACGCGGTGCTCGCTCTTTCCTCCTCCACCAGCTGTTAGTTCGACGTTGATCTTCCTTCCTTCAAGTTCGGAATGATGCAATCGTAAAGCTTGTTGCAGTGCTTTCTTATCAGTGAACTCTAGAAACGCGTATCCTTTCGATTTAGACGATGGTTGGGCAGTCTTAGGTGTAGGTAATCGGACAGTGGGTGGTGGATCTAACACGAGGATGTGAGTAATAATGAAGAAGTCAAGCCATGGGTCTACCTCACCGCATGAGGAGAAATGGGAAAGAATGGCATCCTTTGTCGTAGAGTACTTCAGATTGCCTGCGGTCGTCACAGATAAGGTTCGTTTCGGTTGCAGGGAGAGACGGGACTGAACGCACCAATAAACAGAATGAATCGCTGCTGCTGCACCTCCTTCTTCACCTTTGTCGCCTCCCCAACGTCGCCATCTTCGACACCCGGCTCTGTGACCGCCGGCTGAACGTGAACGTTCGACTTTTTCCGCGGTTTCTCTGAAACAACTTCTTCACCCTCCCGCTCCCGCTTCCGCTTCTTCGACCCGCCAGATTGAACTTGACGCTCGCTATCATCTTCCGCTTTGCCCTTCCGACCGTCTGACCCGCCGCATGCAGAGACTTCTGGAGCCTCCGGCGGTAGATCCGCAAGCCCACCCAGATCCTGATTCTCGTCAATGGGGAAATCCAAGGTATCTTCATCGTCGACGTCTTTGCGGTTCTTCTTGCCTGTCTTCTGTCGTGTCCTGAAAGCGAGTGCTTTCTTCTGCTTCTTGGTCTGTCTCGGGCCCGGTTGTGACATTTTGCTGCTCCTTATGAAGTGAAACGAAACGGGGTGCTGATCGGGGAAAAAAACCAAGTAAGTAATGGGCGCCTTTGTACCGGGCGCGGAAACGCGGCCTAGGCATTTGAGGGATGCAAATAACATTCATTCGCACAGTGACAAGGCTGAAATCGACGGGGAAAAAGATGATCATTAAAGTACTAGAGAAGCGTCGACTGTGGTCGGCATGAACCTTGCTTGCGCAATGCATTATGCCTTTGTAGAAAATTCCCTGATAAAAACCTTCCCGGAAGCATAGTAGTTTCCATGGGGCAACCGTGGCCGTCAAGTTCACTATCAGTTCCCACAATATTACTGATTTCCGGCCAACTGCCAACGACCGGGAACAACGTGATCGTAGAAAAAACGGCGGATAACGGACACCAAACAAACGCGTTGAGATGCTCACTGAACCGGGAAGAGTCATTTATGTTGGAATCTAGCACGGCTAGATGAACTAAGGAGACAAAATATCGAGACGAGTCGCGATTGTGCACGAGACGCCAAACAACAATTGATCGGGGGAGGAAGCGGGGAACGAGAACGCTGACTTTTAACAATTTATGGGGTGAGAGACCTTGCAAGCAAGGTAATGAGATGTAGTCTTAGCACGAGCATGTGAGCAACGGTGAAAAAGTCAAGCCATAAGTCTGCCTCACCGCATGAGGAGAAATGAGAAAGAATGGCATCCGTTGTCATAAAGTACTTCAGATTGCCTGTATTCGTCACAGATAAGGCTCGTTTCGGACGCAGATGAGAACAAGACCGGGGACGTACCAATAAACGGAATGAGTCGTTGCGACTGCACCTGCTTCATTCCTTCTCCGGCGTCGCCTTCTCCGGCACCTGGTTCTGGGCCGGCTGTGGGCTGGAAGCTCGACTTCCTGACCTGCAGCCCCCCCGAAAAATCCTCTTCACCCACCCGGCTTCGCGTTCTTTTTTGTGTACTAGACCGAACGTGACTCCGGACAGTACCGCCCACCCTACATCCTTCACCTTCTGCTTGACGTACCTGCGGCCCACCCAGGCCACGATCGCGATCACCGGCCAAAACAAGATCTTCAGCACCGGCCAAAGCACCGGCCAGAAGAACATCACCACCGGTGCCAAAAACATCACCACCGGCCCCAAAACCCTCCCCACTGGTCCCAAAATCTTCCCCACCGGCCCCAAAATCTTCATCACCGGCCCCAAAATCGGCGTGAACAAGGTCTTCACCAGATTGATCAAAAGGGAATTGATCATCGAGGTCCTTGGTCTTCTTGCTTGTCTTCTGTTTCTTGGGTTGTTTTGGACGTGGCTGCCATGATATTCTGCTGCTCTTTATAAGATGAAACGTAACGGGGTGTGGTCGGGGAGAAAGCCAAGTAATGGACGCGGAAACGCGGCTTCCGCATTGGAGGGATGCGAATAGCTTTCATTCACACGAGACAGAAATCGATGGGAGAAAGGTGATTATTACAGTATGACATGTAGTCTATACTATCCGTGCAATGCAATGCTAGATATCGATATCGAACAACAGGGTGGGCGGGGCCGAGGGGGACGGGGATTAATTGACCGATACGTTGTCGTAGATCGTTCCATTCACATTTCCTCCCCGCAACGAGTTCTTCACGTTGTACACAAATTTCTCGCGACCACGCCGGAGATCCTCTGCTGCCTCTGCGTGTGATAAGAGGGTCATGTCAGGAAAGAAGGGAAGCCCAACATGCGAACGCCGCACCTTTGTTCAGCGGATCGTCCGCATTCGGTTCCAAGAACAGGTATTGAAGGCCAACCATGACGGAATTAAGGTTCAGCACGGGCTTCCAGTCCTCTCGCAGAATGTTCAAGCACACGTTCCCGTCCAGATCCACGTTCGGATGATAGATCTGAGATCGGGTAAGAAACGGGGTCATTAAATAGGCCTAGCGATACACACCTTTTGCGTGCACTTGACCTTGGGGGGTTCATGAGGATAGTTGGTGTTGATCACGAAGGAAAAGACGAAAGCGCCACCCTTGTACATCCCTGCGAGGATCACGCGAGTGTTTGTCAGCAAGGCGGATATGTTTCAACTGCTAGTTTCCGCCAAGGATCCGGAAATGCGGCAGGGACCACCTATCGTACCTTCGTCTGGGGTGATGGTGAGTGTGAAGTTGAGGAGATCAGCGGGATCTTGGAAATGGGTCTGCATGGTCGATGGGAGGTCGAGTTCTGTCAAATCTGGAATATGCATATGCATGTACCCAAGTTCCTGTCAGCTGGTGATGGAAAGCGAATGAGACCCACCTTTCTGGACACGGATCTGGGCCGCGCTGGTCTTTGGCTTCTTCTTAGCGGCCGCCTCCTCGGTCTTCTTCATGCTCCATATCTGTGAGGGGGTTAGTTCTGTAGCGGATGGAAAGTGGGAGCCGACGCACCCTGATCATCGCGTGTGGGTGGTGGGGGTAGTGGTCTGAGAGGATGGATCGGCCGTGAGTCAAAAGCACGGTGGGCTGTCCGCCACCCACTTTCCCGATTCGGATGCTTCTTGAATGCTCCCGAAGGAATGACCGACTCGACCGCAACGCTCCCGATTATCGACATCGATGTTTTCCGTGCGGGCGGTCCTGGTGCTCTCGCCGAGTGCGACAAGGTCAGCTCTGCACCATAATGCACCCTATTATAATCATTTATATAATCCCCTCCCGATCAGGCGGCCACTGCGATCATTACATACGGTGCACTCATCGTACGAGACTCTCGGGTAAAGGAGGAAGACAACAGCACCTTCCTCGACCTCATCGAGGACTACTTCGCTCAACCGGTAGAGGATCTCAAGGCAGACGAGCACCCAGAGCTCAGTTATCAAGTCGGCGTTACCTTGGAGAACACCGAGAAGCCGAAATGTGCCGTCGACGAGCCCTGTCTCAAGGACATCGCCCGTCTGGACCCTGAGGAGCGACCGCTCGACATCAGCGGTCATTCACCAGATCCAAAATGTCGGTTTTTTTGGCGGGTGGCTGAACAGCCGCCGTACGAATCCGCTTTTCCTGTCGTAAAGGCGCAGAACGTGGTCCCAAACGCCCCACATATCAAGGACCGTTGGACACCAATCATGCAAAAATGGGGCCAGTCGATGAAGAATGCGTAAGGCTCTCGTCATCGGTTGTCCTATGGTCACCGTCCATCTAACGACATTCGAGTGTTGAAGATTTCGCAGACATGATCGCAACAGGCTTCGGCATCCCCGTAAAGACCTTCTCGGAGGCAGGGAGATACGGGTGAGCGTCCTTTTTACATTCGTGTCATCGTCCATTGACTAATGGACGAAAAGCTGCCACCTTCTTGCACCAACTGCATCTGACCTCGTCAAATACGGCAAGAAGGACACCATCCTGGCGGGTTTCCATACGGATCTCAACTTCTTAACAATTCATGGGCGGTCGAGATACCCTGGGCTTAACATCTGGGCAAGGAACGCCGGGAAACGGATCCCCGTTAAGCTTCCCGCTACTGGCAGTTATCTCCTGGTCCAGGCGGGGAAGCAGCTAGAACATATAACCGGTGGCCTCGTCAAGGCAGGATTCCATGAAGTCGTCGTTAACGACGCTACTTTGAAGGTATCGTCAAGGTCTTGCGCTAATGCCGGCGCTACACACGGTCTAATGGATTACCAGACGATCGAAGCGAAAACGACGGCATCTCCGGACCGTCCACTGATTCGAATTTCCTCTACATTCTTCTGGACACTATCCGCCGACTACGACCTCGCACCTATCCCTGATTTGGCACATTCACGGCGGGCAGATGCCATCAACCTAGGTAGAACCGATGTGGAGGAAGAGGTGATTTATGAGACTTTGAAAGTAGGGCAGCAGGTGCAAAAGTACGCCTTTCCTCCCGGAACATTCTTATTGTTGTTGTGTTGATGTCAATTGCGGTGCCCAGTGAACTCAAGCACATCGCATTGATGGCATAAAGTGCATCATGCAGTATGTAACAACAGCGTAATACTTGCCTTCTCGGGAGGGCCCTGGGCCCCCTTGGCTGCGGTTCGGTAAACCCTCGGACTGTTCTGGTTTTGCCCCTCGTATGGTATTTTGTGCTTAATGAAGTATACTACTTGAACTGATCGATCGAGGCATCTTACAACCTGTTACCGGCGGAGAAGGGCGGAGAAGCGGTAGTATGACATCAGCCGTGGTACTGCCTCCATTCTTCTTGTCGCGGGCGGAACGTTCTAAAGAAGGCCGTTTGGAGAGTAAAACCAGGCACACCCACCCATGGGACTGGCCGGCAATCATGAGGGGCTGGGTGTGACTGCTACGACCATACTGGGTCTGTCCCATGCACGGAGCCTCGACTCACACGCGCACGCTTGGCTGTAGCTTCAACCTTGAACTTTGCCCAAGATGGTATAGCGAAAAATTTCAACGCGGCTGATTTCTGGCGTTTTCGTGCTTCCGCCGCCGACGGGTTTTGTTGAATGGGAAAGAAGACACGAACCTGTACCCAGCCGCTCTCCTTTACCCGGCACTTGATTCTCAAGCCTGCCGACCAAACGAATCATGACGCCACATATAATGCATAATGCATAATCGGTGGCTTGCGTAAACACCCCGGATTCTCCCACATATCGCGTATATATAAAACCAAACCCTCCCACCGGAGCCAGTGCCCCCATTAACCTCCCATCGAAGCGATCAGCTCATGGCAACTAGCACGTCCGAAGGAGGAGGCCTCGATACCCCACAGGTCCAGTTCGTGCTCGGGTTCTTAGACCTTCTCAGCGCCAGAAACATCGACGCCGCATTCTCTCTCCTGTCCGACACTCTCGTTTACGAGCTCTGGCCGGCGTCTTTGGCCCACGCACCCCGCACAAAATCCGAATACAAGTCGTTTTTGTACACCAATCCGGACCGAGATCTCAAGGTGTGCCGTAATCTCGCCCGGTGTGATCGTATCCATGTCCCTGCCGCGCTAACCCGTAAGAATTTTTCCCAGTTCGAGATAATAGAGATAGTTGAGTCACCGGGGAAAGTCGTCGCTCATGTAAGTTACCGGTTTCGAGTTCGTTCGTTCGTCCGCTCTTCTTCTCGTCTTTAACTCCGCCGGGTCAGGTGACCCTGCTCACTGTGTCGCTGACCGGAGGAACGTATTCCAAGGAATCCTGTTATATCTTCACTCTTAGCACCGACGGGAACGGATCGAGAACGATCCTGCACATCAAAGAAATAGTTGATTCCAAGACCGCGACAGATATTCATAGGCTGGAGAGGGATAGGCTTCTTCAGCAGAACGCGTAGAACCGACCTCCGATTCATCTGTGTACACTGTACAGCTACTGGTGTAATGACGCGCTTCTTGGGCAGTTTCTTCTTGTATCGTTCGGTCTGACGTCGTAAAGGTCCCCCCGCGGGGCTCGTTATTACTAGCTAATGTGCAAATGATTAAAACATATTATGCAAAGCGAAGCAAGCGAAAGCATTATGAGCGTGAAACCTCTCCCCCTCACATGTCAGTACAACCAGAACCCCATCACTTCAACTTCAGCTTCTTCGCGGGCTGTCCATTCGTCTCCGCCTCCTTCCTCTTCTTCGACTTGGCGATGTTTAACAACTCATAAAACCTCTTCTTCGCCATAGCCGCAATCTGACCGACTTCAGAGTCGGCTCCATTGAACAGGACGGCATTGTGGATCATCAAGTCGATATCGGCCTTCAAACCGTCCGCGCAATCGTACTTGTCAGCATCCAGTTTCTGTTTGATCGTGCTCAGGTCCCGTGCGTCTTTCCTCGGGATGATGTCGAAGTAAGTCGGGATCTGCAGCAGCACCGGGTCGACTGGTACTCGGAAGACAAACGAGCTGGGAACACAAATGGTTAGTGGAGGGACAGAGAGGAAAAAGACAACAACCCACATGTCTTCTTTTATCAGCTGACTGAGGACGCCTTGCAAACTCCTCTTCTCTCCCCATTCCAGTCTCTTCTCCACCGCCCTCGACCACTCCTTGCTGAATGCCGCCTCCACGTTGTCCGCGCAGATATAAGGGAAGGTTCCTGCGGGGTTAAACTGTCGACAGTTACGGAAGACGAGCATCACATCATCCTTGAAATCTTCCATAGTCTCATACTTGTTCTGATTGAGACGTTGGTTGATTGTGCCAAAGTCCATCGGGTTTTTGATCTCGTCATAGTACCTGGTGGGGGGCCTGTTGTCGGTTCTACCGTCACGGAGGCAATACAACGATAATCAACGTACGTGGGGCAGCCATCCGCTATAGGATCAACGGGCCGGGCAAAAATCGCGGAATCAGGAATCTTCTGCAGCGCCTTCATCACATCTTTACAACGTTTCACGTTGACGGGCGTCGAGGCAGGAGCTTTGGGTTTCGGACCGACGGATGGCCCTCTAACTTCTGGTTCCTTCCCTTTCCCATTGCGTATTGGTTCCGAGGGCGGTGATGGTTCTGGATGTGGTAGTGTTGGTGGGGAAGGTGCAGGTTTAGGAGCCTTCAGTTTGAGCGTCATGCCATTGCGTTGCGGTTGGGAAGGTGCCGGCGAAGGCGTGGACGGACCACCGGTAGTCACTCCGAGTAAAGGAGATGGTCGTTTCTTCAGAGGTGCTGCGCTCGCCAGTATGTCATCGTCGGAGAAGATGGCGTCCGAGGTTTTCTTCCGCTTCTCCCCTTTGTTGTTGTGAGAGACCCCATTCGCCTTCGGCTTGACGGAAGCCTTGGGTTCCTCTTTCACGGCCGGCTTTGGTGGCGGTGGTGGCTTAGAAGGAGTGGGCTCCACAGGAGGTCTTTTAGGTTTGGCCGGGGTCACACCACCCGTACCGTTGACCGGTCCATTGTCATGCGTTCCACTCCCAATCTTCAGCTTGATCGTCGGACGCGTGCCCGGCGTCGGGGTTGACTTGTTGCCGGGAGTTGTTCTTGTTTGTGACCTCGAGACGGGTTCCCTATCCTTGACTGTCTTTACCGCAGGGGTCACAGGAGGAGGAGGGGGTGGCATGGAAGGGTGAGCGCTCTTGTGAGACTCAACGGTCTTGCTGATACGAGCCCATTCTAACCAAAAAATCAATCATAGGGAAAGTGGGAGTTATATGTGCCAAATACTGACGCTTATCGAAGAATTGTTCCAACCCAACAGCTTCTCCGTGGACGTAAGTTCCTGGGGAATTGTAGGTCTTCGAGTTGTTGACCATGAGCCTGAAATCAGCCTCGAAGCCAGCACGGTCTTTGTAGAGGCCATTGTTGAGCTTCGCACTTATGGTGCTCAAGTCCATAGGGTTCTTGATGACTCTGAAGTAGCTGGGTGGACATCAGCAAACGTTAGCCCACAAATCGGTGACCCGTGACCCACTCTGGTGCCCTATCACGGACAGGATCCACAGGTTGGAGGAAGAGTCTGGCACGCTTGTGCGTTTGCAGTTTCTTCAGGGCGTTTCTGCAAGCACCCAAGTCGTAAACCGACATTCCAGAAGATTGAGGCTTCGGCAAGGGCTTCTTCTTTTCCTTCTCCTTCTCCGGCTTCTGACGCTTTGGGGCAGGGATGGCAAAGCTACCCTTCCGGTGAGGGACAACGGGCGTCTTGGGTTCCCGATGTAGGCCCGAAGGGACCAACTTGATCTTAGTACTAGATGGGGTCGCCGAGATGGGGCTGGGCGCGGGACCAGTCTTCAAAATCCTCTGAGCGACAGGCTGAATCCTGACCACGGGAGAAGGTGGGTTTTCAGTCACTGGTGTTGGTGGCAACTGGATTGTGATCTTCGGGGGGGCCTCCTCACCGCCTCGGAGAACCAGGTCGGCCAACTTCAAGACCGCCCAGCGGGCTTGCTGATCAGCATCGCAGGATCTGGCAGAAGGTCAGAATCGCAAAGGTTCACTCGGAGGGGGAGGGGGGGGGGTCACCCACAGAAGCAGGGGCATGAGGAACTCTCGCAACATATCGTTCTTCCCCACCTCCTTGTCCTTTCTCAGCACCTTCAGCATCAATTCCACGTCACTCTTCCTGTTCTCTTTCGATTTCTCTGGTATTGAACCATCTTCTTCGATTAACAGGGTTTCGGCGTCCTTGGATGACCCCTTCATTTCGCCCATGTACACCAAGAGAGCAAGGCTGTGGCATGCGTTGATAGCGACGTGCCTCCTAATGATGCGGGAGGGATCGCTAGCAATGATAGCGAATAGGTATTTCATGATCTTCGGGGTGTACCACTTCGTCATAAGGAGAGCGTCGAAAGCCAACATTCTGACTTGGGTGGAATTCCCTTCTCTACAGAATCCCGTCAGGGAGTGAAGAGTTTAGTTTGTGTAAAACGTACCTTGTTAGCGGGAAGAAAATGCGGGAGTCGATCGGTATCATTCCGGCAGTGCTGAGCGTCAGGTTAAACTTGAAGTACGCAAAGTCAGCAGATGTCGGTATTCCATCCGTTATACCCCTACCTCAAGGGCAGCAATCGTGACAACGTTGTGGTAGGAGGGAATCAACCGATCCATGTTACGGTATCGGTCCACTTCGGCAATGGCCTTGTGCATCAGCTCAGTGTCTTCGGCGGTTTGCTCTACGATTGTCTCCGTCTGTGTGAGCTCGCCACGTTCGGGCGCTGTGGTACATAGCGTCGCGGAAGCCAAGGCGGTGATGTTCGTGCAGATATAAAAGGCATCAGAGTACTGGGTAGGGCCAAATCAACGGAGATCAGGAGGGTCAGGAGTACAATACTCTTACAGGGTTGGATGTGTTGTCGTTGTACCGTAACTGGTCGATTAGGAAACGGCGGACAATCACAGGGGTCTTGCCATCACCAAAGCGAACCCGGGAAACGGCCTTGAGCAAGCTCTTGCGGACGAAATACTCCGCTACATCCGTGAAGTCGTTCGCCCTCGGGACGTATGTGTGATTGAACAGGTCTTGGCCCTGGGTCTCGGGATCGTAGCAGTAACGCAAGAAGAGTTTGAAAAGGTGAAAGAGACCCAAAAATTCAAGTTTCTGGATAGCACACTGTGGGGGGTTAATTTACTCACGGGGTATCCGGGAAGGACTTACATGCACCAACGCTAAAGCAGCTTCGCAACGTATTCGGAAGAAGTAATTGGCAACAAGGACGGTTTTGGTAAGGGTACTGGAAACGATCGCCGTTGGGCGGCGGGCTAGGGCACGCACGGCCTATATCTTAGTCAGTATAGGGCAAAACTCGCAGATCAACGATCAAACCTCAAGCTGGGCTACAACATCACGGTCCCTCTGGAGTTGCGAAACCCACATAAAGTCTGGCTGCTCGAACCCGATTGTGGCGATCCATTCGAAATCGGCATCCATGCGAATCCACTCGTAAGTTGCCCCGGACATGCTTTGTTCCTCTTCTTCGGTCCAATCTGCGACCTTCCAGTTCTCCCGCTCCTTCTCGTTCTCCCAGATCTCCAAACCAAATCCCATATCAATCATTCCCATAGCCTCAGCGGCCTCGGCGTCTCCCTCAGCTGCTGCCTGTGCCGCTGCCTGACGTGCGAGATAGCGTTTAGTGTTGCGGCGTACTCGCTTGTATTTGGTATTGAATGGGACTTCATATCGCTTATACGGGGACCTGATGTCAAGAACGTGTTCGTAGGGCGTTCCATCCGCTTCGTGGATCCGAATGGTCATTTGCCCCTGTCGGGAAGTCGCAGTCAATAGGAGGATTACCAACGGAAACCACACAATTTCCTCACCTCGAAGAAAGGAACGGGTTTGTGAATGATCTTGCTCCGGTCATTCTTCTCGTGGAAGATGTGAGCGGGGCATTCCTGTTGCATCGAAATCTCCACGGCCATCTTTTTCCTGTTAAACACCGCCGAGAAACCAAAGGTTGGACAGCCACTCCCGTATATCCATTGGTCCGCGAACGTCCTCAGGTCCACTCCACTGACCTTGCGACATATCCGAAGAAACGAGTGGGTGGAGAGATAAAGGTTGGTGTCACCAACCACGCCCTCGAGGAATATCTTATTGAGGACACGTGGAAGACCGACAGAAGTACCGGACTTTCCGAGCTTGCGATCCAGGATATGTAAGACGAGCGGCGCTTTCAGATTAATGAAAGGGATAGCAGCAGTGTCTGGAGGTTCAGGATTGTTCGGCCGGCAGATAGGAGGCATAGCACCACGGTCCAGCTCCACTACGCGCTCCATGTCCTTCTTCAGCCTGAACCTGTACTCGTTGTTGCCAAACAACTTGCAAAGGAATAACCCGGTCATATACAATGCCAGTCCGTTCACAAGCCAGAGATCCGACCAGTTCTTTTGTTGCATGTTTATCCCCATCCACTGACAGGCTAATGCGTGGCTAAGGCACAGACGAGCCTCGTAGACCTGATCGATCGCGTCCGGGCCGTGCAGGAGGTCTGTAGATACAAGCGCGAGCGTCGCGCTATCAGACCTCTGCGTCGGTAGCTCCTCGACAAATACAAGTTTGTATGAACCGAACGGATATGAGTTGAAGTGTGTCTGGTAGAAATTCATGGCACTGCGCAAGAACGCAACAGTTGTGGCAAGTTGGGTCTCCTGACCTGGCAGACAAAAGGCATGCATGAGAGGCGGTGGCCGTGCACTAGAAATCTCCTCTGCAGCATCGGGTGGGAGGGGGAGGACGTGGAATGGGCCCGCTGAGAATGCGATATGCTGAGCTGATGTAGGAACGAGGAGACTGAACAAAAAGATGGTTTTGCTGGAGTTATTGGGGTGTGCAACCTATCCCCAGATAAGATAAATGATATTTGCATTGTGACTACACGTACCTGTTCAACTAAATCCCCACTACAAACGACTACGGTTCTGTTCCGATCATCTGGATAGTCAAATTCGTCGTCCGGTAAGCCTGGAAGTTCTTCCCGCTCTTCAAGATAGCTCGGGACAATGAACTCAAACTCCCAGGCACATTTCGCGTAGACGCTGTCCACACAAGGAATCCAGCACCGTGCAGCGTCCGGTGAAGAAGGGGTAGTATACACGTGCGGAATCCGCTGAAACCCAGCACAATAGGTTAGGGAATGAACACTTGGGATACTTTGATAAACGCACGTATGGGTAAGAGTCAGTCGGTACCACGAACTGTACTCCATCGGCCGGGTTCCGCAAACTGTACACAACTTTGATCAAGATTTCCTCGTACTCTGGTCCTGAGCTTTGGGATCCTTGCATCAAAGGCCCTGGGGTTTGTGGTTCAGGGGTTGAAGCTGGTAGGGCTGATCAGAAGCGATAGCTGGTCAGGAACAAATGGACATACTGTCTCGGTAACCATGGCCGCGATTATCCTTGGGCACCAGTCGAATAGGTACTTCCTTGGGTATCGCGATTGAAAGCTCCCCTTCATCTCCTTCAGCGAGTGCCGAATACAGTTTGCGCTTCAACTCAGAGAACCTGTGACAATCAGACGGGTTGGAGACGTTGAGGTTCGCAACTGCATCGTAGTGGACGAATTCAGCTGGATACGACGCGACCGTGACCGACTGGATAACTGGGGAGGTGACTTGTCAAAGAACCCCGGTAGTGGAGCGGAAGCGGAGACGCGTACCACATTGCCTCGAATGAAGATGAACGGTCCGTAGATCTTTGGTTGTTGGGTTGATTCGTAGTTCCGTATATCCCTAAGTGCGTTTCGAGCTGTGTGAGGGCCGTGAACAGCGCGCCAGCAGAGCGGGGTACTCACCCACAGCGCTCCCGCGAAATCAAGCTCTAAGACGACTTTTTGGTGGCTAGTAGAGACAAAAGCGGTGTCAACAGACAAGCGAGGATCCAGAGGGTAGAATTGACGTATATCGTGAAGCCTCTTCGAGCCTGCTCCCGCTGCATGGTAGGTGATAGGAAACGGGGTTCGGAACGACGGTGCGGGGCGCCAGCTGACTAAGTGGCCGTCAAAGTTGCAAACAAATGTTGTGTGCGATGGATGGGGCACGAAGCCAGCGACTTTTGCTGATCTTGTGCGAGAGAGAGAGCCAAGGGTCGGATATCCTGTGGCTCGCTCGTTGTTGCGACCTGAGAGGGTCTGGTGGTGGGAAAAATCGCTCGAAATGGTAACATCAACTCGCGAGTGCCGGAAGCACTTCACATCAAAACGACCTCATGTCTTTCTCCCTCCTTTCCAAGCCTTGTGAGCATCTCCCACTCCGCGTTTCTGCCACGTCCGTGCGTTATGCCGGCCGCAAGGAAGCCTCTGCCGACCCCAAAAAAGAAATTCTACGTCGCGTCCTCTACCCGGCGAACATCCGAAATCGGCCCAGCCCCGTTGGCACTTGGCGGCCAGACATTAGTCGCGTTCTACAACGTGCCATCCCCTCTGTTCAAGCACACGAGACTATCGAACGTGCCTGGCTTCTCCACAAGCGCCATACCCGATGGAAGAGGAATGCTGAGTTGGAGAGAAAATTCGAATGTATGCGCAAGGCGATGGCGGAGCTCGAAGTTGTGGACCCCCGTTCATTCATAGAGGCAAACCGACCGGAGGATCCCAGGGCGAGGAGTGTGGTGGAAGTCGAGTTGGCTAAAACCTTGCGGGGTCCGGAGAGGAGGGCTGTAGAGGCGAGGATACGAGGGTTGTTCCCTCGAGAAATGCACCCACCTCCCGATACGCCCTCACAGACCGGTTGGAACTACGATTGGAAGCCAATCGTCCCGCTTACAACCTGTGAGTCCTCCATACCAACCCATACCATCTACCCATTTATCATCTCAACAGCATAAACCGTCTTAACCGACCGCTACTATACTGGAATCCATGGTTCACTGATGGTGGCGTATTAATTATACAGTCTTCCGATTCGTTCAAATCGGTATAATACAACTGCCCAAAACTATCCTCAAATCTATGGCCAAGCACTTCTGTACGGATCTACCATGCCCATCTCAAGTCCTGGATCGCCTTTCGCACCGGAAGGGTTCTTCGCGACAACTGCACCATGGACAGCCTCAAGAGCCTCTGTCCAACGCTCGAGCGCCGCATACCGTCTCTTCTCAAGGCTCTGCCTACACAATTGGTCTGTCAGAGGAAAATAAAAACATAGTACACGAGGACGAACTGTTTGTCGAGTTCCAGTCGCATAGTGACTTGATCGATCCGCCCTTCGACTTTTCCGTCCAAGATAAGACCAATGAGCAGCTCTTCTACTTCGTCCTTGTCCACGTTGAGCTGCTGTGCCAGGAACGATAACTCGAGCCTCGTGTACGGCTTGATCAGATCGATGAGATATTGCGTCCGCAAACTACGTAGCAGTTCCCCGATATACAGTCTGATGAACGCATCATCCATGATTGTGGATCGGTTTTCTGGCAATCTCTGTTAGCCAGGTACAATCCAGGTCGTCTAAATGCTCACCTCGTAGAATTTTCTCGGCAGTGTGGACTTCTCTTCGTTGATAAGCATCGACAAGGTCGGTCATTGCTTTAATCTGAGAGTCATTCTTATAACTAAGGTGAAGTTGTGTCAAGTGCGTAGGGGTAGGTAAAATCATCGAGGACACGCTTACGGCTTGGTCTCTTGACTGTCAAACGGATTGACCTCGCTTCCGGTCAACATATTGGCAAGCACGAGATACTTGAGGACCTGTATCCTTTGCTGCGACCCAGCCTCGTCGTAGTTACGGAACGATTCGAAGAAGTCCTCGCTGGCTTTGTTCCATTGCCCTATCGAGAAATGGGCGTGAATCAACGACAAGAGGGAAAAGGTCCGGCCACCAACGTTCGCCCATCCACATCTTTCCTCCGCATTCCTTGATCACGCCCATGATTCTCGGGTGAGGTATCGCTGACCGGACAGAAGTGGCGGCATTGTAGATTTCCTATCCAATGTGATTAGCTGGGGTAGGTGGTACCAGGGGGCGAGACTCACCTTGAGCTTTTTGAAGTTCCTCGTCTCGTTATACATCTGGATCTCCAAAGCATAAATCTCAAGGAGCTGAGTACCTTTCTGTGATTGGTCATCGCTCTCATTGGCAGCAGTGGCGTTGGTTAGATCCCTTAGAAGCTTTTGATTTCGTCAATTAAAGTGAGCTTTCAGATAAGGTGAACAAACCTTCGTCAACCTAGTATACTCTTTCCTATCGAGCCACAGTTTGGCTAACTTCAGGTTCGTCTTCGCACTCAGCCGCTATTCCGTGGGTCGTTAGATACGGCTCGACTCAGCAAGGTTCCACGGCGCGTACCTCATTTTTGGCGTCCACCAGGGCGTCCTTGGTCGCCTGGTAGAACTTCTCGAGGATATCGACCTCTATGGGACCGCCCTTTCCACCCCCAACATAGTCCAATATACCGTTAATCGACTTCTCGGAGTAGTTGCGGGTCACTGCCGACTTGGTGTACGTCAGCAGTTGACGATAGGTCTCAAGGGCCTCGTTTGGTCGTTTGAGGACCAAGAAAAGTAGTTTTGTCGACTGTTTGAGTGCCTTGAACCCCCTTTTCCAGCACAGTCAGCCATCTGAGGGTGAGTTTGGGCAAACGGGACACACCAGTCCCCTTTCTCCTCTTCTTTTTCAACGATTGTTTTGAACTCCTTCAAAGCCTGTTCTGGGTCGTCCTCCTTCTTCGCTACCCGTGGAAATGAGGATATGGCGACAGCAAAGGAAATCAACGTACACTTCGCGGCATAGTACATGTTCTCGACATCCGCGCTCTCCCCCTCATCGCCATCCCCGTCATCAGAGTAATCGAACCCGTAATCCTGATAAACGTAGGGTTAATCAACGGCAACTGGAGCAGCCTGTTGGATGTAGACCTCGTCGTCGCTGCCTTGCATGTAATCGGCATCATCGTCATCCATGATGATAGAGTGTTGTTGGTGTTCAGTAGGTACAGTTAGATATCGTCAGTGGAGGGGCGTGAGGGGTCTCCCACGTGCCCCTGGCGATCGCGACGCGTTTCGCCTTCGGCTGGCGGTCGACATCAGTAATAGTTCCGTATTGTGTTGTTGTAGACTTTATACATGCTCTTAACGCTCAAGACCCGCACCGCACCGCTGTCGGAATCGAAGGGTAGATGAAGCTGGCGCGAGCGACACTGTAGTATGGGTCAATCTTATCAAGCGAGCAGTCCTCGGCAAGTTACCGAAACGGGTCACCGACCCACCGCCTGTGTTAATAAAACCCCACAACATGAACGGTCTAACTGACAACTGTTGACGCCGACTTCCAGCCATGGAATCTCCCTTAATCTCCCCTGGAGTCCCTCACTTTCAGGCCGCCTCAATGTCCAGGACGAGCCTACAGAGACTGGACGATACACCCAGCCTGACCTCATTCAATCCCTTCTCCGAAGAAGACGAGAATGACCAATCTTCTTACGCCCTCGTCACCTCCCTCCTCTCTCGCGTCAAGAACACCTTCGCCCCGACCCTAGCCACCTCCTCCAACCCCGCCCCACCGAATCAACCCCCCTCCGGTGGCAGCAGGGAGGGCAGTACCTCCGAACCCCAGCGGCGAGCTTCCCTCCACACCCAGAACTCCAACGTCTCGTTCCGCTCAGCACCTGAACGCCCAAATACCCTTCACAGGCTCTCTTCCTCACGTCCAGCTCCTCCCCTGGTTTCCTTGACACCGGTGACATCAGAAGCACCCTCGTTCAATCTTGAATACGATAGACCCTCCTCCTCTAGAGGCTTTTTCTCGTCCTCCGTCACCGAGAATGGCGATGGCCCAAACTATGGGGTAGCTATCCCCGGCTTTCCCATACAAGACAGTGATGCGAGGAGCATCAGGACCACGATCAGCGTAAACCGACAGGGATCCGTTTCAAAGACTATGCGCCGCATCAGAGGCGAAGGTAATCCCTTTGTCGTTTCTCACGTAAAGTACACTCATGCAGCCACGAAGGACTATCCCGTGATTATTGGATGGATGACGAACTCTGTAAGGAGTGTTATGACTGCAAGAGTGTGTTCACGGCATGGAGACGCAAGCACCATTGTCGAATATGTGGTAAGCTTACATCACCGCTACTCTCAGTGGTTCTCGCCTCACGTACATTTGACCGCAGGCCAAGTATTTTGTTCGCGGTGTGCATCGAACATTATCAAGGGCTCTCGTTACGGTCACGATGGGATGATCCGGGTGTGTAACTTGTGCCTCGAAAAACTGTCCAAAGTGGAAGACGACGATGACGACGATCGACGGTCAGTCATATCCAACACTACATCTCCGTTCGCCACCCATCATCCTAGCGACCCGTACTCGCTGGTTCGGTACACGAATTCACCGTTTTCGACATCCCAAGTCCAAATCACCAACCCAAAGCCAGACGCATTCAACCTCTTTTCTATCGCGGAGTCTAAGCGCGGTTCAGAAACCTTGCATTCCCCAGTTGGATCGGCGGATACACCTCACGACCGAGATGGTTATTCAATCCACTCCACCGTGCTCCCATTCCGGCGGGGCCTTTCGGACGAAGAGGCAGAACCCATCCGGATCCCGGGCTCAGGACACGAACGTAGTATTTCGGCTCAATCATCGAAACTCCCCGTTGAGTTTCCAATCACCGTCCCCGTTTCAGGAAATGGAGCCATCAGTTCCATCACCTTCCCAGGTAGCCCTCCAGAACACGTCCCCGAGTCCACCGATGATATGCGGTCGAGGATTAACTCTTCCTACGGTGATTTCGATGGGTCCGGTACTCCCTTTGTTCGTAGTCGTGTCCAGAGCAGGATACCAGATAACTTCGGTCCCGAACCAGGATGGAGGACCCGCCGAGAGAGCACTGCGTGAGTTTTGCTAGCGCTGGATGGTATATTAAATGCAAAATTGACGACTCTGCCCAGTTACGCGCAGGAGCTCAACCTTGTCTCCATGTTCCACTTACGGATTATGCTTCGTCAGATGCTGACGAAGGAGGAGATCCCGAACATCACAGAATGGGAGACCACTCTCTTGAAACTTGCCCTACAGATCGCCCGTGATCTTACTTTCACTGCTCACCCTCAGCGGCAAGGAGCCGATATGGACGTTCGTCGATACGTGAAGATCAAGAAGATACCGGGGGGAGCTCCAAAGGACTCGGAGTTCGTTGACGGGGCTGTGATAACTAAGAATGTGGCGCATAAGGCGATGTCCCGGAGCCAGAGGAACCCCCGAGTAATGCTTGTCACTTTCCCCCTGGAATTCCATCGAGTGGAAGGCCAGTATATGCAATTTGGACAGGTGGTACGACAAGAGAAAGAGTATCTGAACAACCTTGCGGCCCGCATCGCTGGTCTCCGCCCACACATCGTCCTGGTCGAGAAGTCTGTCTCAAGGATCGCCCTCGACGCATTGGCAAAGCACAAAATTGGTGTCGCTCGTTCCGTCAAGGAATCCGCGATCCAGTTCGTGGCGCGTATGACCCAGGGAGACGTCTTCTCTTCGATCGATAGGCTTGCCTTGGAACCCCGCCTTGGACACTGTACAAAATTCCAGATTCAGACCTTCGATCATCAGCTGATCCCAGGACGGCGAAAGACGTACATGCGATTCGAAGGTTGTAACAAGGAAATGGGCTGCACCATTCTACTTCGAGGAGGCAACATCGATACGCTTATGCGAATCAAACGGGTCACTCGGTTTTTGGCTTTCATTGTCAGGAACCTCAAACTCGAGACACATCTCTGGATGGACTCCGTTATCGCCCTACCACAGCTAACGGCTGAAGCTGTTCCTTCCGCACCATCTTCAAACGCATCCAACTCGATCACAACAGGGCTCCATCCTTCGCTATGGTCTTTCTCAAATCTCAAGTTTATATCGGATTCCCCCCTAACCACAAGTGATACCCCCGATCCCCAGATTGAAGATGAAGACCTCCCAGATGACGAAGCCCAACAGCGAGCACTCACCCGCAAGATCCAACAATCCCTCGACCCCTACACAAAGACTTTCATTTCTGTTTCTGCGACGCTCAGGTTCCAACCTCCCCATCCCATTAAGCGCATGAAGGAGCTCGATGACGCGCTTATTACTGCGAAACGGGCTTGGGAAGATGAAATCATCAGGCGAGAGGAGAAGACCGGGACACCCGTCGCAATCGTGGAACTTCCGACAGTGAGCGAGAACGAATTTCAGGTTGACACCCCGACCGAGCCTGCTTCATACCACTTTCAAGAGGTAACTATCACGCCAAATATGGATGAAGACGATATCAAGGCTCAGATCGAATCCCTCCCTGACCGGATAGCTTCAGGAACCCCGGAGAGGGAACTTGTTTCGTCTAACGGAAATGGGTACTTCGACGCCACATCCACTCTTTCGACAGAGGTGAAGCAGAGGGTTCTTGAGGAAGCCATTCCTTGTGTGCTCAGAACCGCGGAGGAGATTGGATTCGAGAGTCGCATCACGCAACTGAAGGGTCAGCACGAGGAGCAGAAGAAGATTTGGGAATGGTACCTACGCAGGAACAAGGACGACTTCGTTGTGGAGAAGTATCAGTCCATCACTTTGTGGGAGTGTGCGATGCCCATCACGGATTACGGAAGCCGAAAGGCTTGCACGCAACCTCAACTCAAACACGTCACGTTCTATGGTGAAAACGACCTGACACTCGGGCAGTTCATCGACTCGTCAATCAACGACACGCTTGCACAATTCCTCGATCCCAAAGCGATATGCCCCGCGAAAGGCTGTGGTGAGCCGATTGCGGTGCACTGCAAGGTTTTCGTACACAACGATACAAAGTTGATGATCGCCGTGGATCAATGGGACCAAGGGCACCCAGGATCCCACTACTTGTGTTCCCCAGACCTCGTCACCACTTGGAGTTCCTGTAGGCTCTGCGGCATGGTCACACCATTCATCCTAATTTCAGAAGAGATGCAGAGGTATTCGTTCTCCAAGTTCCTCGAACTCCAACTCTACCCTGCCGATGTTCAGTTCGTCGAAGGCGCAGGCTGCCAACACAACATCTACAAGCACCACACCCGTTACTTCTCCAAGAGGGGAATGGCTATTCGGTTCCAAACTGATCCCGTCAACGTCTTCGAGGTCGTTTTCCCTCCCAGCAGAATCATTGTCAAGCCAGAATCTCGGCTCGAAGTGAAGAACACGGATTTCACTCGGCTGCACACTCGGAATACGCTTTGGTACACCGCATTGGTCGACGATCTCAAGCTGATCAACATCGATGCCGCGATAGGAGACGAGGAGGCCGATCAGAGTCTTACTGCAGATATCAATGCGTTGATCCTCCGAGCTGAGATAGAGAAGGACGAGATTACGAGGATGATCAACCAGGTCTACAAGGATACGGGACCCACTGATACCCTCGGTCTCAACCAGGTCCGGGCGCACCGGCAGGACAAGATTGTGGCCTGGCAGCAGGACTTTGATCGCCTCCCCAAGGTGCGACTAGCCCAGGGGGTGTCGAGGAAATCGTCCGCTTTTGGATCCGTACGTGCCGGTTTATGGCCAAGGCGACAGGGCTTGCCAGGACCATCGGACCACCATGCCTCTTCTGCTAGCGTTTCCGAAGCAGAAGAATCGGCTCCTCCTCCGCTGCTGCGCAGGGTGACGGGGTTGTCATTTATCTCTGTGTCATCCGCATCCGATGCATCGGAACCCGAGATGGATGGCGCCGTGTCGAGATTGGTGGGGAATGTCATCCCTTTGGCAGTGGCTACCTCGAATAGGGTCGCAACGAAAGGACACGATGCGCTCAAGCCAGCTCTGAAAGAGGAGGGAAACGATGGAGATAGTGACTCTACGATTGGCGCGGCCAAGGAAGATACCGTCCCCGAACCTTCAGCTTCTCCCGTAGAGGTAAATCCTGGTGGCAAATATGATGTTATATGGACTCACTTTTCTGTTACCAGGAGCGGAAAGAATCTCTCCAAGCAGAACCCGCCAAGCCGACCGAAGAGCGCATACCACGGCCGATCTCCCGCCTCCCTCGACGCCCCACGCAGCACCCTAGCGTCGCTGAGCTCGTAAAGCGGTACCAGGAATTTCTACCAGCCAGCGGAGTCTCGGACCTGGCGAAGACAGCACTTGCCCCCGATCTCCCTGAAAGTGACCCTGATAACTCTCCCCCTCCCTTACGTTCACTTCCTCGCCCTCGTAACAGAGGTAACCGCGTGGTTTCAAAGAAGACCTCCATTTCCGATTTCGAGCAGGGCTATGCTGCCAACGTTGCACCTCGCCAACGGAGGTCTCTCAACAGCCGGATACCCGCCCCTCCTCCTCTCGACCTAAGCCTGGATTCCCGAAGGACCTCCCCCGATAAGCGACCGCCCATGGCGCGTGGCTCTACGTATGATAACCCAAAGCCAAGCCCAATGGCCATGGGGAACAACAGGGCTCGACCGAGGACTCACCAGAAGGGCCAGGCCAAGGACAAGCCCCCTGTCCCTCGCTCTCCTGCCGCTGGGGGAAAATCTACCTTCCGCCGTCAGGCAGCTCCAGGAAGCAAGGTATCGAATATAACAAAACATTTCGAACGGATCTCCCGAGACAACGAACGTTCCACTAGGAGATATTCGGTCATCCGTGGTGGAAGGAAACCTAGGCCCGTTGCCTCGGCGCGTGCCAAGGTCGAGATTCTTGATAGCGTTAGGGATGCTGTTGAGGACGAGGAGTCGGAATCATCGTCTGAATCGAGCGAGGCAGATGACGAGGGCGAAGGCGAGGACGAAGCTCCATCCCCAGCACCGAAGAAGAGTGATTCGATGAACAGTACCGCTTCGAGACCGGAGACAGAACCTGAAGTGGCTCCCATCACTGAGAGCCCCGCGGAAATGGAGGCACCACCTTCGTCAGGTATTGTACGAGAACCAACTGGAATGGCCGTCACTACACCACTACGCACGGTCAATGAGGCCGCTGAATCTGCGCTACCTTCCGCTTCCACATCTCCAACAGTGTTCACCAACCCACTTCCCCCCTCCTCCCGCCCACACACTTCGTATGTTTCTACTGGTACGGATACAGGAGCCAGTGAAAGGAACTCTATCTTCCGGGCGTTGACGGGTTTCTGGCCTGGCCAGGCCCTGCAATCTGGGTTCAGGTCGGAGAGCGATGTGGAGGATCTCATGGCAGATCCGGAACACATCTTCAGGGACGCCTCCATGGTCGTTCGCACCGATGAACCTACATCCATCATCGCTTTGGCGTTGAAGTAAGTTGTGTTGACGTTGCCCTCGACGATTATTGACCTGCTTGCAGTTCACCCTTGTATCGTGAGATGCTGACGAAGTCGAGGGCTGAAAAGCGCATCGCGAGGGAACCTCGAGTGGCAAACGACAGCAACGAAGCCTTCATGCCTGATGATAATTCAGTCGCCGAATCTGCTTCCACATGGGGGGTTGTTCAAGTTGAGTCCGTCACCGGCGGCGATCCCACGGAAGACCTGAAGATGCCGTCATCCAAACTCCCCTGGGCAGTCTGTACGTCGTTCTGACTTCTTGATCAAACCTTAATACTGATTCCTGATACTGATGTATTCAGCGTTCGAGAGCAGCGGATTGACGATCACCTGTACGATCCTCTACCCTGAACAATTCGACGCTTTAAGGAGGACCTATGATTGTGAGAAAAGCATGATCGAGAGTCTCGCCAGATGCGTCAAGTTCAATGCCAGTGGAGGCAAGTCTGGTTCCGCGTTCCTGAAGACCAAAGGTTCGTCTTTCGTTCCATTTACGTGCGCCTTATCACTCAAATCGCGCAGATGATCGGTTTATCGCAAAGGAGATCTCCAGAGCTGAGCTGGCGACAATGGAGACTTTCGCGCCTGCTTATTTCGATTACATGTCGTCATGCTTCACCGCTGGAGTGCGTTTGCTTCCGATAACCTTAATGTTTATTCCTTTCGCTCACGCCTTTAACCAGCGTCCTACTCTTCTCGCCAAGATCTTCGGATGCTTCAAAGTTACGTGGAAGACAACGTCACATTCCGGACCGGGAAAACCCAAAACCAACCAGATGAATTTAGTTGTTATGGAGAACCTGTTTTACGATCGTCGATTCTCGAAGGTGAGTCAAAGTCGCCTTTGGTTTACATATCGGGAATATTTGGCTGAAACATGATCGTGCTTGCTTTCGGAAAGATCTACGATCTCAAGGGATCGACGCGGGGTAGACATGTGCAGTCGACCGGGAAGGAGAATGAAGTCCTCCTGGACGAGAACCTGAACGAGAGTGAGTTTCTGGCGGTTGGGTATCCCCAACGTATCACTGAGAATCACGATCCCCAACAGCGGCTCACCTTTCCCCTTTCTTCCTCCGCGAGCACTCAAAGAGGATTCTCCGCGGAGCGCTTAACAGCGATAGCAAATTCCTCGCTGACATTAACGTTATGGACTACTCATTTGTGGTTGGCGTCGATTCCGTCAAGAATGAATTGGTGGTGGGCATCGTAGGTGAGTCGCTCCACGGGCGTTCCGTCATTTACAGGGGTGATGATTGAATGGACCAGACTATGTGAGGACATATACGCTGGACAAAAAGCTGGAGAGTTGGGTTAAAGAGTCCGCGTTTCTCGGAGGAGCGGGTAAGGGGGAGCCTACGATTATAACGCCTAGGCAGTACCGGCATAGATTCCTGACGGCGATGGAACGATACTTCCCACTGGTATGTGATTTTTGATATGTTCTCCATTGGGAAAGGCGCGGCGGACTAAAAGCGATCTTCAGACCCCCGATCGGTGGATGAAGCAGCAGGATGTGCCAGAAGAGTACGATGTTGACTGGTAGTGGTTTTGGGGACCTGGTTCAAGTCTGACCCGCACCTCGAGCGCGGCCTCGGGCGAATTTTCTTGTTACCTTGAGCGTCTGGTTTGCTTTCTCGCGTTTTTGGGACCCTTTATCATACGATAGGATTATGGCGAGAGGAGAATGTACGATAGGACGTCTTTGTGAGCTTGGTGGAGCGAGGGAGAGCGACAATAGGTCACCATAGAGAACTGGTTTTGTGCAGCTAAAAGGCGGAGTGCCTTTGTTTTTTGAAATAGGCCGTTGGCCATTGAGGGACCTAAAGGAAACGGAACGCGGAGATTGAATCCTCCGATAAATCCAGTTTTTGCTTTCGACGGATCCGACTCGGTTCCAGGTCACGTCCCCTCATAAACACGCACCGCACACGCTTTTCAAGGCCGCCATATCCACCTGTACATCCGCTAACGACGAGCGAAAAACGACCGTATACGACAAAGACGACAGTTCCCTCCCAATACCACTCAAAAAAGCTCCCCACCAGGTCCAGATCCAAGACGCGTATCATTCCTCTCTCTACCTTCTCCGCACTCCCACTCCGTCTGTGTCCTGGGTGGAAAACTCGTCCTGCTCTGTCCCCTTACTTGACCAGCTGTTCTGCTTGCCACTGTACATAACCCCGCTCGGATGGATCCTCACCAGCACCACCCTATGCAAGAAGATGGCCAGCTGCCAAACAGTCAACCTTCCTACCCCTTCTACCCTTCATCAGAGGATGATCATAACTACGGCCTCGTGTACCCATCCCACCAGCCGCCCCCTCTGCAGCCTCCTTATCAAATTGTAAATGGTTCTCGTGAGTTTGATTTCCCTCCGTCGATTCCCCCCCACCTCCCCATCGTTCATCCTCGCCGCGTTTTGTCTTTCTTTTGCCTCAAGCTTTTCATTTACGACCCATCTCTTTTCCCCTGCAGGCCCTTCTTCCATGTCGGAGTCTGACATGTTGCAGTATCAGCGATCGCTTCAAATGATGCCTCCGCAAGGCCATTATACAGGCCCCGTGTATAACGCCTCTCCGCCTCATGGTGACCTTCAGCTCTCGGCATCTCCCCCGCCTCCCTCGCCTTCCCATATCTATGATCCTCTCTCTCCCAATATTTCTGGTTCCGATACAGGCCCTTACCGTTCTCACTCCCGAGGCTCCAACTCTTCTGCAGGATCTCCCTCATCTAGCCGTGGTCACAGCTTTGCCAACCGAGGCTCTGTAAGATATAACCCCACTCCCTCTCCCACCAGCACCTCTAGTCGTCGTAGCCGCGGTCGCTCTATCTCTGACGAAGAAGATCCAATGATGGGCGTCTCCCTCGCTGAACATCTTGCCAACACCAGGAAAGAGGCCACCCGAAGGCAGCGTATCGAGGCGGAACAGCGTCGCCGAGACGAACTCCGTGACGGATATGCCAGGCTGAAGGATGTCCTGCCCGTCTCTAACCAGAAGAGTAGCAAGGTTTCCCTCTTGGAACGAGGTTTGTGTTTGCTATTGGCTCGAGCCCCCACGATCCTAACTCGCTCCTTGTAGCTACCAACCACATCATGCACCTCGAGAAGTCGAACCTGGAGATGCAACAACGTCTCGCCCAGGCAGAGATGGAAGTGCAGAGACTCCGCGCTCTCAACGAGAAAATCTCTCTCGGTGGACCCAAGACCGGGAACCACAACTTGGACCAACGACCACTCTCCACCACCCCAGACAACGGACACTCCCAGCACTCGCGGCATAACTTGACTGCGATCGGAAACCAGAACCCTCCACGGGAGGATTCGAGCCCATCAGCGTCCGAAGCGGACTATTAACTCGCTCGCACATTCCCGTCCATAACACAAACCGTTCCAGGCCCGGCCTGTGTATTCTATTCCCCGCTTTCCAGATTATTGCTGCCGACCGCTCTCCGCCAATTTCTCGTTGCATTTATACCTTCATTTTGTCAACTCGAGCCAGGGTGAAGGACTGAAGGGGGATGTCGATGGGTTTGTCCGGTGGTGGCCAGCGCTTTTGGTCAAAGCTTGGGTTGAAGGCGACGGGGGCGATCGCGTCCCCAGTCAGCCTCCCCTTGCTCCCGCTGCGACACCGCTACGGCAGACATTCGCGACTTGACGTTATGGCTAGGGCTTGTAGGATGCTCTCCGAGACGCTGTGCGCCGGGGATGCTACCTCGCCAGGATCAATCATATCGTTTGAAGTCCATAACTTCGATGTCCCTCTCTTTTTGGAACCTTGGACGCTTGTACAAATTATAACTGCGCCGAATATCATTGATAATCTCACCCCCATTTCCTTCTTTCCACCTGTATCCACTTATCACCACGCTCCGCCTTCCCTCGATGTTTTCTTTGTCCGACATATTTTGCTTTGATTATTCCCCGCGATTGTTACTTCCAATCCTGTGTTCTTTCTTCCTTTATTCATGATATTCACGAGAGATCTTACGACCAATCATCTACCACGACCACAAAACGATCTATACGAGACCTAGAAAAGCGACAACGGGGGTGAATGTGAAGGGTGTGGAGAGGTTGTGTCGTGTTGAAGCGAACGAGAAGGTCGGGGAGACCTTTGTCGCGGTACCTTTGCCCCTCATTCGTTATGATATGGATTTCCCTGGCCAAACCACTGGAGCTGGTTTATGATATCCTGATGTGTGGGGATTGCCCCAACGTCAGTGTTATGACTCGCGAAGAGAAGGGGTCGATACGTTTGCGGTTTCGTGATGGTAGTGTAAGGGCTTGAGCTCATCCTCCCAGAGTATGATCCCTAGTTCATTAGGCATTGAAAAAAACAAAACAATCAGATCACTGGATATCTGTGCCAGCTGGGGGGGCGTGCGATCTGTGGTACATTACAATTCCCGCTCAGGTGATCAATTGTGAATACATGTGGGCGTCAATTCCGAGAAAGAACATCCGATGTCGGGGGTGACAAGTGCCGGGAAGCTAACCGCCGGAATGAACGCACCGGGCAATTATCAGATTGTTATGAGGGGTGTGAGGGGGGGAAAGAGGCCGGGATGGATCCCTACTATCTGTTACGAACTGGCGGGGAAACATCGAAGCTGTCCAAGCCCCAATTCGCTTCAAACGCGCGCCCAGGAAGAGAGCTAAGGTTGCAGAGATGGGCAAGCACTGGGCTGAGTAAGAGTGCCGAACGACGAACACGAGGTCCAAGCCCCCATCATCATATCAACGTGCACGTCCTGCAGGAAACTATTCAGATCATTACGAACGACGTTTGGTTAAACCCAATCTCACAGTCGGAGGGGCTGTGGAGATGTAAGCATAGGAAGATCTATGTTCCCCTCCCCGTCCTCCCCGTCCCTCGCAAGAGAGAGAGAGAGAGAGAGTCGGATGATGGTGATACCGATATACGTATAGGGTACTATATACCGAATCGACGGTTTCGACGCTCGAATCAGAGTCCCCTACCCTGTTCGGGTTAAGACTGGGTGATGGATCCATCTCCGGAGCCTGCCTGCCCCCTTCCCTCTACCCTTGCTTCCCTTCCCCGTTGTGAATCCCGCATATCCGCCACGTTGTATGCGTGCGCGGTGGCGTTTTCCACTTTGGCGCCGTTTTGACATACTTAGCGCACCACCCCCCATCCCGACCGTCCATCATCCTGTGGCTGTGAGAATATGAGGGTGAAAGATAATGAAACGGGGGATTGCAGATAGCGAACACTGCGCATGCGGATTGAAGAAGAGAGGGGGGGTGAGGGGACCGCAAAGCCCAGAAGATGTCCGGATTCTGAAAGAGCCGAAGAGACAGGGATCATCTCTCTCCACGAACAGATAGCAGCAATAATAGTGGGGTAGGGTCCAGACATCTGAGGTACCGAGAGATCCCGACAGAAGCAGAACCCCCCAGTGCTGATCTCGATTCTCCCCCTTCCCTATCCCTCTCTCTCTCTCTCTCTCTCGTGTTCTCGCTCTCTGTCAGGATGAACCGGGATATCAAAGTTGTTTGAAATTAAATTTCATTCTCTCCCTTTTATTTTATTTTATTTTCCTCCATCCCATTTCATCCCGCGAAGAACACGCGGTTTTCACGAGGAGTGGGCGTCAGAGAGACCCGCAGGCCATATACAAGGTAGAACATCTAGTTGCCTTGCGGAGGAGAGACATGAGGCTCGAATCAATTGCCAGAACACGAGGCGGTGAGAATCCAACTGCCAAAGGTCGCGGTAACGGCGTCCATGCGCGAGGTGAGCAGCAAGCCCTGAAACCCGTACCCAAAGAATCAAGCCTAGCCAAAAAGATGAACCGCAGGTCGTCGGCGATTCAAACCGCTCCAAAGGGTCCTGAACAGATCCCGAAATGGTCCTGCGTTGAGAAAGTGAAAAGGGAGACTGGAACGTCCCCAAGTAAAGTTCGCAGCTAACCAAAATATATCACCGAATTCTCTTACCTCGGGTGTTCTGACGTACCTCTACCCCAGGATTATCCCCCTCCGAAGACGTTTAGAACATGTTCCATCGTTTGATCAGATGCTGACTACCCACCAACCTACCCCGGACGGTGTCATGTCGGCTATTCCCCCCTTCCCTCCCTCGAGCCATCCCTAATAGGTGACGTCTTGGGATCTCTGGGGTTGGAAGGAAGATAGTGGAAAAGGAGGGGGGGGCGGCCAAGTATGAAAAAAT